>JAANMY010000002.1_pt1 | contig 273245 bp, 228 predicted proteins | sample 7279691 | NCBI WGS metagenome assembly JAANMY01 (sample SAMN14094543, study PRJNA606508) | bioreactor metagenome | isolation source: A lab-scale SPAN reactor treating ammonium-rich wastewater day 388 | place: Ireland: Galway | collected 2018-02-07
GATCACCCCCGCAGCCGCCCGCCGCGCTTCGCGCTTCTTCGGAGATTGAAAAATGCAGAATGAAAAATGAAAAATGCGAGGCAAAATGAGACCGTGAAACACGACGGAGCACGCGCGGCGACACGACAACCTTGACGCGCCGCCGCAGCGCGGGGGCCTCGCCGCGCGGACATCGCCGCCGCGCTGCCGCCGGCTCGGCGGGGCGATCCGGCGGCAGCATCACAGATCGCAAATCGGCGATGCCTATACCGTCATCGAGGTGTAGGGCAGCAGGGCCATGTAGCGGGCGCGTTTGACCGCTTGGGCGGCCAGCCGTTGCTCACGTGCGGTGAAGCCGGTGCGTTTGCGGCCCTGGATCTTGCCGTTGGGGGTCAGCAGGCGGCGCAGATCCTCGACGCGGCGGTAATCCACGTACAAGTCGCCGGTGCTGCTGGTGACCACGATCTTCGGCCGCGGCGGGCCGGAAAAGCGGGACATGGCCATGCGTCAATCCTCCGTCCTGGGTTGGCAGCCCCACGCTTGCGGCCCTCCGCTCATGGGGCGACGGTTGCGGTTTCTCGCCTGCAAGGCGAGCGGGGCATTCTAACGATGCGGCCTGCGGCTGCCAAGGGCATGGCCCCCGCGGCGGGCCACTCGGGCGTTAACGCAACCTCGCCGGCGGCCGATCCGCCTTGCTGACCGTCCAGTGCAGCCCGCCGATCGCCTTGGCCAGCCTCCGACGCAATACCGACAGATAGGGTCGCTCGGTCTGGGTGTGCCCGGCGAGCACCACCGCGATCCCCCGCCCGCGGGCCGCCAGCAGGTCATGATGCCGCATCTCGCCGGTGAAAAATACGTCGATGCCCCCGCCCCAGGCAGTCCTCGCGACCGCGTCCGCCTCGGCTAGCAGGCTGCCGCCGGCGCCCGCGCAAATCCCGATGCACGCCACTTTTGTCTGACCGGCCGGCTCGGCGACCTCCAGCAGCCGCACGCCGAGGCGCCTCTTAATCAGGCTCAGCAGCGTCCCCATCGTCAGCGGACGCGCCAGCGAGCAGATCCGGCCCTGTCCGACCGCGACGGTCTGCTCATCCTCAAACGCTGGCCGTAACGGATAGACATCAATGGCCGGCTGCTCGTAAGGATGCGCCTCACGCAGAGCCGCGACCGTCTCGCCCACGCGCGCGGTGGGGCAGACCATTTCCAGCCGTCGTTCCTCGACGCGTTCGAATCGACCGGCTCGACCCACGGCCGGGTTCGTCGACGCATCACCGCGGAAGGTGCCCTCGCCGTCCGACTCGAACGAGCATTCGCTGTATGCCCCAATGCGGCCGGCCCCGGCACGCGACATCGCCGCCCGCACCGCGTCGACCGCCTGCTTCGGGACAAACGTCACGATCTTGACCTGCCCAACTGCCGTGTCGCCCGCGGGTCGGATCGCGCGAACGTCGGCCGCGGCCTTGCCGCGCTGCCCGCCCATGATGCCCTGCGCCAGCCAGTCATTCACTCCGTCGGCTGCGGCATCGAGGGCGGTGTGCGGGCTGTAGACCGCGATGCGATGCTCGACCGCCCGCAGGATCAGACATTGCCGGGGGTCGTGGCTGGTGATTGCGGCCAATGGCTCGAAGATCGGCGGGTGGTAAGCGACGATCAGCTCGGCCTTCGCGGCGATCGCTTCGTCCAGCACCGCCTCGGTCAGATCGATGCACAGCAGCCCCCGCCTCACGTCGCGGCCGCGGCCCGTCAGGTCGCCCACCGCCAGGCCGACCTTGTCCCAGCCCTCGGCCAGAGCCGGCGGGGCGAGGCGTTCCAGAACCGTCAAGACGTCGCTGAGCTTCATGGCGGCCCAGCTTACCGGACCGCGCCCCTCCCCGCGATAGTGCGGCCGTCTGCCGATTTTGCAGTCTCCCGGCCTCGCCAGCCGATCTTGGTTCATCAAGGGAAGATCTTCATATGCAGCGCGCCAAGTCCGCCGCCACAGATTCCGCCGGGAGCGGGGCCGCGACAACCGGCTCCCCTCAGGCCCAGCCCGTGGTGGGCAAACCGGTCATCGCCGGCCAGCCCGTCATCACCGGCGTGGACGGCATCGAGGGTCTGCCGCCGGATGAGAAGCTCGCCGCCCTTCGCCGCGTCCAGGCCCAAGCCGAGCAGCGCATCCGCCTGGGTATGCAGCTTTTCAAAGCGGCCGAGGCTCACGTCAGCGGGCAGCAGCACATCGTCGAAGATCTCCGCCATGCTCAGGAGCAGCTTCGCGAAGACCTGCACAGCGACGTCGCCCGCAGCTTCCGCAGCTATGACGAGTGGATGGGCGAGTTCGGCGACCAGATCGGCGACCGCCTCGAGAAGATGGAAGGCCGCATCGAGCAGCTTCAGTACCGCTGGGGTGAGATCGAAAAGCGCATCGGCATGATGGTCAAGCGGGCCGAGGCCCTCGTCGAGCAGAGCCGAACGCTGCTGGAGTCCGGCGTCAGCCAGATCGCCAAGCGCGACGTCGCGGCCGCGAAGCAGCAGTGCACGCCCGCGGCACCCGCCCCTCAAGTCGTTTCGACGGCCATGACGACGGCAATGACGACTGCCGCGCCGCCCGCAACGCCCACTCCCGCCGCCGCTGCCCCCGTAGCGCCGGCCCAGTCGCCCGCGCCCGTCGCCAGCGCCCCCGCGGCTCCACCGTCGCCTGCCGCCTCGCAGCCCGGCAAGACCAGACCCGCCGCGCCGCCCGCCCACGTCGATCCCGACCCGCCCTCCGAGCCGGTCTTCCTCAAGGTCATCGACAAGGTCCGCCAACAGCAGACGCCAGCGGCGGGGAAGTCGGAATCTGCCGACGCGGCGGACTCGAAGGACTGACAACAGGGCTTTGCCTTGTGGGTGTCTATGCCCGCCGTGTCTCAGGCAGTCAGTCCGAACGCACGAATTATCATCCCGGGACATCCGGCAGCCCGCCGAGTCGAACCTTTGTGCCACACTCCGGACACGTAAGCGATGGGGTGTGGCGACAGTCGTAGCCACACGTCGGACATGTTGGTAGGGGCGCGATGCGAATCAAGTCACGCACGAGCCGGTGTCGATGCCATCCGTAATCCATGAACTCAGCCACCGGGACGACGAAGACTCCGCTCACAACGACGGCAACGAGAATCCAAGGCCACTCGCGCCCGAAGATGACGAGCAGAAGCACAGCCGCTGGCAGAAGGACTGTCACGCCCAGGGCCACAGCCATCCACACGCGCGAGGAGACACGATCGACGCGCATGCTGTGAAGCGTCTCGCGCTGAGCGTCACTTAAATGGTCGACCCGCAGCTCAGGCCCAAAGACACGTTGCGCTAGACGCTTCGCGAGAGCGGACAGAAGATGATAGAGGGCAAGGAAAAGATCACCAAGCATGGTCCTACCCCGTCGAGTGGCTCGCTGACGACAACTGATCCGTGCCAACAGCCGGATTGCTGCGCAATCCGGACCGGACTGCGTAGCAGTCCGGCTGCTACCCATCCCTGACTCCCGCACTCCAGAAAATCGGCAATCGAAAATCACCGATCGAAAATGCCGCCCCCTCACCCCACCGTCGCGGGCTTCTGCAGGACGCGGCTGAGCTGGCGCAGGGCTTGCCTGATGCGCTGTTCGTTTTCAACAAGCGCCATGCGGACGTAGCCTTCGCCCAGTTCGCCGAAAGCGGCGCCGGGGGTCATGGCGACGTCGGCCTGGTCGACCATGGCCAGACAGAACTCATTGGTTGAGCCCTTATAGGGCGCAAGATGTTCGGCGCTCACCTTCGCCCAGACGAACATCGTCGCCCGCGGGCTGTCGACCTCCCAGCCCAGGCGCTGCAGGCCGCGCACCAGCACGTCGCGTCGCTGCTCGTAGACTTTCGCCTGCTGCTGGACGAACTTGTCGCCCTCGCGCATGGCGATGATCGCGGCGATCTGCACGGCCTGGAAGATGCCGTAGTCGTAGTAGCCCTTGATCGTGGCCAGGGCCTTGATCATCTGCGGGTGCCCGCAGCAGAAGCCGATGCGCCAGCCGGCCATCGAATACGGCTTGCTGAGCGTGGTGAACTCGACGCCATACTCCTTCGCGCCCGGGGCCTGCAGGTAGCTCGGAGCCTTGTAGTCGTCGAAGCACGTCTCGCCATAGGCGAAGTCGTGCAGGATCATCACCTGGTGCCGGGCGGCCAGCTCGACGACGCGGTCGAAGAAATCGGGCTCGACGGTCATCGTCGTCGGGTTGTGCGGGTAGTTGAGGATGACGACCTTGGGCTTGGGCGTCAGGTGGGCGAGCACGCTTTCGATGCGATCGAGGAACGCCTCATCGTTGCCGAGAGGAACACTTACAGTCGAAGCGCCGGCGAGCACGACGGCATAGGTGTGGATTTGAAACGCCGGATCGGCGACGACGGCGATGTCGCCGGGCCCCAACAGGGCCAGGCACATGTGGCTGAACCCTTCCTTGGAGCCGATGGTGGCGATGACCTCGGTCTCGGGGTCCAGCTCGACGCCCCAGCGGCGCTCGTACTTGCGGGCCATATCACGGCGCAGGTTATAGACGCCCGCCGAGACCGAGTACCGGCTGTTGCGCGGGTCGAGCACCGCCTCGCGGATTTTGTCGACAACCGCGTCCGGCGGCGCGTCCGTGGGGTTGCCCATGTTCATGTCGATGACGTCCGCGCCGGCCTGGCGGCGATCATGGATCATGTTCTTCAGGCGGCCGAGCACGTAGGGCGGCAGACGTTCGATGCGACTGGCGAGTTTGATGTTCATGGCGAGCGATTTTCGATTTCGGATTGCTGACTTTCAATAGTTCGAGACACGACGGTCACGCTTGGGCGGTAGCCGGACCGCACGGCAATCCGGCTGTGGTGGAGACGGTGACGGCAGGCCGGCGGACTCTGGACTGCCTTTTCACGGCTCAACCCTGCCGCGTTGCTGGGTCCAGCTCTTTTGCAGGGTCGGATCCAGAACAAGCACCTGGGCGTTGGCGAGCAGGTCGCGGGCGAGCTGTTGCATGAGCACCGCTTCGGCCTGAAGGCGCACGCGCCGGGTCAGTTCGTCCCGCACAGACTCCAATTGTACCGCGTCCGGCGCGATCGTTCGTTCCAGCAGGAGCACGGCGAAACCCTGCTCCAGGGCGATGGGCTCACTGACCTGTCCCGGCTGCATCTGCGACAAGGCGGTGCGGATCGCCAGCGGGTAACTGGCGTCCGCCACGCTGATCGGCTCGAGCCGGCCGCCCTGCTGACGGCTTACATCGGTGCTGTGCTCGATGGCAAGATCGACGAACGACTCACCCGCCCGGGCGGCGCGGACCACGGCCACGGCTTCGTTGAAGGCCGGCGTGGTGATGAGCCGGGCCTGGTAACGCTGGCCGTACTGAAGCTGATACGCCTGCTCGAGGGCGATGTCCGTGACGGTGACCTGGTCGGCGACCAGAAGGCGCAGGCCGGCGTTGCGGCGCAGCAGATCCGCGAAACGCTGAGACCCCAGGCCGCGACGCTGACGCAGTTCGTCGAGGATGCGGGCGCCCTGGTCAAGGTCGCCGTCCGTCGCGGCCGTCGTATTGGGGCTGAGGGTTCGCAGCAGGATGGCTCGCTCGCGTTCGAGGGCATCGTCATCCACAGCCCGCGTCAGGCCGCGCTCAGCCAGGGTGCGCTGCACGAGCCGGTCAAGCAGGGTCTCCGCGAGGATCTGCCCGCCGGCGGCCTCGAACAGCGGAGCCCGCAGGTCGGCCAGGGTGATCGTCCCGCCGCTGTAAAGCGCCAGGGCGTTGGGCAGTTCGCCGCCGGTCGTCGAGGCTGGTTTCCCGGTCGTCACGGCGTTAGACTGGAGGCTCGTCCCGCCCGCCGACGCGCCGCCGCCGGCCTCGGTCGCGCAGCCGACCAGGATGGCGCCGAGGGTCAGCAGACCGTACACAGGCCACACCCGCCGCCATGCAAGTTGCGGCCCCGCCAAGCCGGCCTTCCAGGCCGGGACGGTGCGGTCGACGGCCGCGGACAGAAGTTGGTGGTTCATGGCGTGCCACGCTATGAGCGGCCGAAGGGCGTGTCAACGTGTTACACATACACGCCAGCGAGTGATCCGATGTCCGACGCCGACAGACATCTGCTGTGCCCCTACTGTGGCGAAGTTCAGCCGGTCGCCCCGCGATGCCGCCAGTGCGGGGGCCTGTTCGAGGCCCTCAGTCGCGACGCCACGCAGACCACGATGGGCCCGTGGTTTGTGCGCGATCCCCAGCAGCCTTTCCTGCCCGGTTGCAGCTACGAGGTGATCGTCCGCCGGGCCCAGGGCGGTCGCATCCGCCCCGACTCGATTGTCCGCGGACCGACGACACGCCAATGGTGGACATTCGCCCGTCACGCGCCGGGTGTGGCCCACCTGCTGGGCCTGTGCCACCGCTGCGGCCGCCAGGTCGACCCGCTCGGGTCGTCGTGTGAGGCATGCGGCACGCTGTTCGTCCGCCCGATGCAGCGCAACGAACTGGGCCTGCAATATCCCACCGCTCAGGCGGCGGCCGAGGCGCAGCGGCAGATACGCGAAAAGCGTCAGCGTTTACAGGAAGACGCCGCGGCGGCCCCGTCGCCGATCGCCCTGGGTGAGCCATTGGAAGTCGATCCCGACGAAGGCCGCCATCGGGCTACCTCACCGTCGGCAATCACCGCCCTCGCACGCGACACGACCCCGCCCTCCCCGCCGCGGCCCGAGTCGCCGCCCACGCGCGCCGGGGCGCGACCGCCAGCCGTGCAGGTCAATCACGCCATGCGGATGTTCGCCGCCCTCGCCCAGCCGCAGGCCGGCGGGGCGGATGACGGCCGAACGCTGCGGCAGTTCGTCTCCGCACTGGATGTCGAAATGGCCGCCGGCGAGGCGACGTCCAGCGCGATTCAGCCGACCGGCCGCGGCATGCGCGTGCGGGCGCCGGGGGCGTCGGTGGCGCACGGCCTGTGGCTGTCGGTGGGGATCGCGGCTGGCATCCTCGTGCTCGGCATCCTGCTGCTGGTGGTCACGCACACATGACCACCCGCACGGAGACGGCCGCGGTCAGGGCGTGGGCCGCAGCGAACCGCAGCGGCTTTGTACTGTCCGCCCAGCGGTCTACAATCTCCTGTTGACGGACCGCCCGATGGCTCGCACCGCTTTTTTCGCCTGTTTTGCCTCGGAATGCGTGACACTGTGACCGCCGATACCCCGAAGACAACCTCCGCCGCCGCCGCCAGCGCCCGCCAAGACGCCCACGCGCCGCGACGCCTCTACATGGACAACGCCGCCACCAGCTTCCCCAAGCCGCCGGCCGTCCACGACGCGATGATGCATTTCGCCACGCAGCTCGGCGCCAGCCCCGGGCGCGGCGCCTATGCCGAAGCCCGCGAGGCCGGGCGGTTGATGCACGTGTGCCGTCAACGCATCAACACGCTTATCGGCGGCGAAAGCCCCGACCACGTCATCTTCACGCTCAACACGACCGACGGCCTGAACCTGGCCATCCGCGGCCTGATCCGCCCGGGCGATCACATGATCACCACCTGGCTGGATCACAACTCCGTGCTGAGACCGTTCAACGAGCTGGCCACGCGCCTCGGCGTCGAGCAGACGCGCGTCACCTGCGACCCGGTGACCGGCCTGGTCGACCCCGACGACATCGCCAAGGCGATCCAGCCCCACACGCGGCTGATCGCCCTCGTGCATGGGTCGAACGTCTCGGGCACGCTGCAGCCGATCCGCGAGGTCGGCCGCATCGCCCGCGAGCATGGGGTGTTCTACCTCGTCGACGGCGCGCAGACCGTCGGCCACGTGCCCGTGGACGTGCGGCAGGATTTCATCGACCTGCTCGCCTTTCCCGGCCACAAGGGGCTGCTTGGGCCGCTGGGCACCGGGGCGCTTTACATTCGGCCGGGCGTCGAGGGGCACATGCTCACCATCCGCGAGGGCGGCACCGGCAGCGTCAGCGAGCAGGATGTGCAGCCGACCTTCCTGCCCGACCGCTTCGAGTGCGGCTCACACAACGCGATCGGCATCATCGGCCTGAGCGAAGGCGTGAAGTGGGTGCTCGACCAGGGCATCGACCCGCTCTGGACCCACGAGCGTGAGCTTGTCCGCGCGATGATCGAAGGCCTGACCGACACCGGCGCGATGCCCGGTCTGCGCTACTTCGGCCCCCAGGGCGTGAAGGACCGCTGTGGCGTATTCTCGGTACGCATTGACGGCATCGATCAGCCGCAGGCGCTGTCCGACCTGCTGGAGCAGCGGTACGGCATCCTCACACGCTCGGGCATCCACTGCGCTCCGCTGGCCCATATGACCTTCGGCACCCACGCCGTCGCGGGGATGACGCGCTTCAGCTTCGGCCCCTTCCTCAACAAGCGCGACATCAAATACGCCTGCGACGCCCTGGGGCAGATCTGCTTCGAGCACGAAGCCGCGGCGGTGTGAAGGGAATTGGCGATTTGCGATTGCGGTTGAGCGGAATCGACCGCGTTTCGCACGATGTCGTTCCATGAACCCGCAGCCGGATATGCGCAGCAATCCAGCTTTAAGAAAAGGAAGTCCGTGAGCCTCGGGATGGATGGCCACCGTCCTACCCCCTCTCCCTGCGAGGGAGAGGGTTGGGGTGAGGGATGTGGGGCCCGTTGGGATGCGGCGGGGTCAAGGCCGGTTGGGATTGTGCCGATGGGGTCGGTTGTAACGCCTGCGCGAACTGCGCGCCAGACGAGGACCGGCCATGGAAGACATGCGGATATCGGACGATGCGGCCCCGCGTCACGACCCTCGCCCGCGCGGCAGCGCCGCGAACCGGCACGCCCTGCTGCTATTGCTGACGATCGCGCTGCTGGTGCGCGGCGGTCTTTGGCTGATCGGGCCGTCGCAGGATTTTGAACGCGCGATGGAGCCGGACTCACGCCGGTATGTGCGGCTGGCGGACAACCTGATCGAGCACGGCTCATTCGCGAAGGCGGAAGAAGACGGCATCGTGCATGCGGGGCTGGCGTATCTCGCGCAGCAGCGCGGCGAGCTGCCGGCCGCCGACGCGAACGGACTGCGGCCGGAAGTGTTTCGCACGCCGGGGTATCCATGGCTGATCGCGGCGGTGAAGGAGTTGGGCTGGCCGATGCACGCGGTGCTCTGGGTGCAGTGCGGGTTGTCGGTGCTGGGCGTGTGGTTCGTGTATGCGGCGAGTCTGCGGCTGATCGGTTCGCGGCGGGCGGCGATGCTGGCGGCGGGGATCGCGGCGCTGCATCCGGCCGGCTGGATCGCGCCAAACAGCGTGCTGGCGGAGACGCTCTTTACGACATTGCTGCTGGCGGGCGTGTACCTGCTGGTGCGGCGCGACAAGAGCGTGCGGCACGCGGCGGCGGCTGGACTGGTACTGGGCCTGGCGGCGCTGGTGCGGCCGGTGGGCGTGCTGCTGGGACTGGCCGGGGCGATGTGGCTGGCGGCGGCGAACGTGACGCGGCGGGGGCACGCGGCGGACGGCATCGCGTGCGCAGTCGTGCTGCTGATGGCGAGCCTGCTGCCGACGGGCCTGTGGATGTGGCGCAACGCCAAGGTGGGCGCAGGCTTCACGCTCAGCACGGTGCCCGCGGTCAATGGGCTGTACTACACGGCCGCGCATGTACGGATCGCCAAGCGCGGCGGCGATGCGTATCACGACTGGCCGACCGAAGTGGCGCAACTGCACACGGAGCTGGGCGGACGGCTGACGGCGTCGGGGCCGGACGTGCGGGTGATGGACGCGGCGCGGCAGATGGCGCGCGAGCAGATCAAGGCCGAGCCGGCCTTATACGCCCGGTTGCTGGGGCGCAGCGCAGTGAAGTTTTTCACCGACCATTCGCTGGGCACGCTGTACGAACGGGTGGGCTGGACGTATGTATCGAGCGGTCTGCGCGATCAACTGCTGAGCGGGCAGATCACGGCTGAGGATGCCGGACACCTGGGGCGGTTGTGGGCGGCGCTGATCTGGATGGGGGCCAACGGGCTGCTGGCGCTGATGACGGGCGTGGGGTTGCTGCGACTGTTGTGGGTCGGGCGCTGGCGTGCGGCCCTGCTGCTGGGGGGCATGGTGTTCTACTTCGTGCTGGCGACGCAGACCAACGGGCTGGAGCGGTTCCGCTGGCCGGTGATCGGGCTGCAGGCGGTGATCGCCGCGGCGGCGTTGTTCGCCCGGCCGACGAGCTGGGGCGGAGTCGAGGGCGCCGGCGGCGCGGTGTTACCGGACGCCGAGGCGGTTCATCAGCGTATGGCGCGGCTGCGCGATGTGGCGTGAGGGAGGCGGGCGTCCGCAGTGGCAGTAGCCGACGATAACGCCCGCGGCAGGGTGGATCATTGCGTGCCCTCCCACGGGTTAAGCGGGCGGGGAAAGATGCCGACTTTAACGGTTGTAGGGGCTGATCGGCGCGGTCAGGCGGTAGAGATCGCTGGCCGTCGCCTGAGGGATGAGCCGTCATGAAGCATCTGTTGTTTCTCGCCGCCATCACCACCCTGGGCGGGATCGGCTGCCTGTATCACCCGTTCTGGGGTGTGCTGCTCTACTACGGTCTGGCGGTGCTGCGGCCGCAGTTCCTGTGGGACTGGTCGCTGCCCATGGAGGTGCGCTGGTCGCTGGCGGCGGCGCTGATAGCGGTGGCCGGCACACTGCTGACGCTGCCGCGCGTGCTCAAGACGGCGCGATTCAACTGGTTCATCGCGCTCACCGGCGTGTTCTCGCTGCTGCTGATGCTCAGCTACCTGACCGCCACGGAGTCGACCGTCGCGCAGGCGTACGGCATCGAGTACGCCAAGATCATTTTCCTGGCCCTGCTGGCGGCGATGGTGATCGATCAGCTCTGGCAGATCCGGGTGCTGGTCATCACGGTGATGCTGGTGATCGGGTACCTGGCGTACGAGATCAACTACCTGTATTTCATCGACGGCCGGCTGGATATCTACCATTACGGGTTCGGGGGTCTGGACAACAACGGCGCGGGCCTGCTGGTGGCGATGGGCATTCCGCTGGCGTACACGATCGGTCTGGCGGCGCGGCGGCGCTGGCAGCGGTTCGGCTGCTGGCTGCTGGGCATCTTCATGATTCACTCGGTGCTGATGAGCTACTCGCGCGGGGCGATGGTCGCCGCGATCGTCGGCGGTGCGTGGCTGGTGTGGCGTCATCGCTCGAAGATGCAGGCGATCGGCGCCTCGTTGGCGGTGGGCTTGGTCGTCCTGACCCTGGCCGGGCCCGAGATTCGGGCGCGGTTTTTCTCGACGACGCGGATCGAAGGCGACCGCAGCGCGCAGTCGCGGCTGGACAGTTGGAAGGCCGGCTGGGCAATCGCCTGGGATCGGCCGCTGTTCGGCCAGGGCATCCGCAACTCGCGCTATCTGTCGCACAACTTCGGGGCCGACACCTACGGTCGCACCATTCATAGCCAGTACCTGCAGGTCGCCGCCGACTCGGGGATTCCCGCCATGGTCGTATACCTGGGATTGCTGGGACTGTCGTTCGGTGGTCTGCGTCGCAGCCACGCGCTATGCCAGGAGCGTATCGATGACATCGAACTGGCTCTGGGCGACGCCGAGCCCGACGAGCCGATGCGGGCGACGCTTGATGAATTGCATCTGACGGCGATGGTGAGTCTGGGGGCGGCGGGGAGTCTGGTCATCTATGCGGCCGGCGCGGTGTTTCTGTCGCTGGAGCTTTTCGAGCTGCCGTGGCTGTTGATGGTGCTGGCCGCCCTGCTGCCGACGCTGCTGGGCCGACGTCTGGAGGAAATGGACGCCGGGGCCGCGGCCGTCGAGACGCCTGTCCATCGGCACCCCCATCCGTCGCCTCGCACGCCGGCGCCCCGCAACCCGGGCCTGGCGGTCTGACACGGAGACCTGTTCCATGAGCAGCCTTTCGGTCACGCTTGACAGCCAACTGGCCCGCTCGGTGCGCTTCACCGATCGGCTCAAGCAGCGACGGCTGCGCAGCCGCGCGGCCCGGCGGGTGGTGCACGGACTGGATTTCCTGGCCCGCGGCGTCTTTCACGTCTGGCGCAATCGCCGGTACCTGACGCTGCGTAAGCTGGTGAACATGGCGATGGTCAATGTGCAGTTCCACTTCAAGACGCAGCGGGTCATCGGCCTGCCCTACCGCATGAAGATCGAGTCGACCAACATCTGCAACACCCACTGCCAGCTTTGCCCTACCGGCATCGGCCTGAAAGGTCGACCCAAGGGCAAGATGGGTTTCGAGCAGTTCAAGGCGCTGATCGACCAGCTCAAGGGATCGCTGTACGTGCTGGACCTATCAATGTGGGGCGACCCGCTGATCGTGCCGGACATCTACAGGATGGTTCGCTACGCCCACGACGCGGGCATCTGGACGTACCTGAGCTCGAACCTGCACGCCTTCAAGCCGGGCAAGGGGCAGGCTGAGGCGATCGTCGAAAGCGGGCTGGACATGCTCACCTGCTCGCTGCATGGCGCCTCGCAGGCGACGTACGAGCTTTACCAGCCGGGTAAGACCTTCGCCGAGTCCGTGGAGAAGGTGCGGCTGCTGGTGGCCACGCGCGACCGCCTGGGCTCAGCCACACCGGCGATCCAGCTGAACTTCGTGGTCACGCGCCACAATGAGCATGAGAAGGCCGCATTTCAGAGGCTGGCCGACGATCTGGGCTGCAAGGCCGTGTTCTCCATGCCGTCGCTGAACGTGCGATTTCTGGGCCACGACCAGAATCTCGTGCCGCTGGGGCTGGCCGAAGATGTTCTGGCCAAGAAGCGGCTGGAGCACCTGCGGCACTGGCTGCCCAGTGACAAGACGTATGTGCTCGATGCGTATGAGCAGATGCTCGAGGGCAAGTACGAAGCCGGCGCGTGGAACGGCCGCAAGGCCTTCGACTGCGCCTGGCCGTGGCAGGCGAGCGTCATCAACTGGGACGGCAACGTGTCGCTGTGCTGCGGCAGCTTTCATCCGGACGAGGACATGGGCAACGTATTTCAGACGCCGTTCCGCAAGGTGTGGAATGGCCGCGCCTACCGCCTGTCGCGGCGCAGTTTCCGCAGACCGGTGGGCGATGGCGACCTGAAGACCGCCGCCTGCGCCACATGCCCGGGCTTCATGGTGTGACGCCAGCGATTCTGCCGCTCACCCTCAGGTGGAGACCCCTACGCGTGTTTGGTACAGCAAGTCAACGTCATGCAAGTCCCACCCTGGCGCCACGACGTCCGATGGTGCTGCACGCGCGCGTGGTGGCGGGCTGTGGCGGAGGGCCGGACAAGACGATTCTGCGCTCGGCCCGCTATGCCCGTGAACAGGGTCTGCGGATGGGCGCGGTTTACCTGCACCCGCGCGGCGACACGGGAATCGAAGTCATCAGGAGTCAGGCGCAGACGCTGGGCTGCCCGCTGTGGACCATCGCCGAATCGGGGCCGCTGGACGTGCGCGTCATCGGCCCGCTGCTGCGGCTTTGTCGTGAGCGGCATGTGACGATCTGGCACGGACACGACTACAAGTCGAATCTGCTGGGGCTGGCCCTGGCGCGGCTGTGGCCGATGCGACTGGTGACCACAGCCCACGGATGGACGGGCGAGACCTGGCGAACGCGCTTGTACCGGCGTCTGGACCTGTGGGCGATGCGCCGCTACGAACGTGTGGCGGCGGTGAGTCCACTGCTGGCGCACCAGTGCCGCGAAGCGGGTGTCGCGTCCGATCGCGTGAGCTACCTGCCCAATGGCATCGAACTGAACGATTACGTTCGGCAATATGAACCGGCCGAGGCACGCCGCGCCCTGGGCATCGGCGCTGAACGATGCGCGATCGGCGTGGTCGGGCGTCTTAGCGCGGAGAAAGGCGTCGACCGGGCCCTGCACTGCCTGGCGGCGCTGCGGCAGCGGTACCCGCAGGCGCAGTTGCATGTGGTCGGCGACGGTCCGCAGCGGGCCGCCCTGCACGCGCTGGCCGCCTCACTGCAGATCGAGCCGCACGTGCGATTCTGGGGCTGGCAAGCCAATCCGCGCCGTCTGTTCGAAGCCATGGATATGCTGCTGCTGCCCAGTCACACGGAGGGGGCGCCCAACGCGGTGCTGGAGGCGATGGCGTTGCGGACGCCGGTCGCGGCGACGGATGTCGGGGCGGTGCGGGAGATGCTCGACGACGGGCGCTGCGGGGTGGTGCTGCCGGCCGGGGATGTGTCGCGGTGGCCGGCGCTGATCGCCCCGCTGGTGGTCAGTTCCGCGCGTCGTGAGATTCTGGCCGAGCGTGCAGCCGCACGGGTGGCGCGGCACTACACCTTCGCGCTGCGCATGCAGCGGATGATCGGCTTGTACGGACAGGTGTTGCGGCTGTCGCGGCCTGACGTGGAGGCGGATCACCGGACGGGCTTGCACCTGGCGACACAGCGCAAGGCAGCGTAAGGGCGGCGTGGGACGACGCTGTCGAACGGCGTGGCGATTCGGCTGTCGCTGAAGGAATGATGTTGGCGGCGCGGAGGCATCAGATCGTCGATTCAGTCACGCGCAGGACTTCGTCGACCGTAGTCATGCCCCGGGCGACCTTCTGGAAGCCGTCCTCACGCAGGTTGACCATGCCGCGCTCGGAGCAGACGCGACGAAACTCGGTGACGTTCGGATTGCCGGCGATCTTGTCGCGCAGGAAATCGTCGAGCACGAGCAATTCGTAGAGCCCCAGTCGACCGGAATAGCCCGTGCCGCGGCAGCGATCGCAGCCCTCGCCGAACCACACCTCGTCCATGGCGATGCCGTGCATGGCCAGATGTTCGGCGATGTGCTCGGAGGGACGCTGCTGCTTCTTGCAGTGCTCGCAGACCTTGCGGACCAGGCGCTGGGCCAGGATGCCGTTGAGAGCCGCGCCGATAAGGTACGGCTCAACACCGATGTTGATCAGCCGCGTCACGGAGCTTGGCGCGTCATTGGTGTGCAGTGTGGACAGCACCAGGTGCCCGGTCATGGACGCCTGGATGGCGATGCGGGCGGTCTCCGCGTCGCGGATTTCGCCGACCATCACCACGTCCGGGTCCTGACGCAGCAGGGCGCGGAGGGCGGTGGCGAAGGTCATGCCGATGCGCTCGTGGGTCTGCACCTGCGTCACACCGGTCAGGTGGTATTCAACCGGATCCTCGACCGTCGAGATGTTGAGCTTCTCGCGGTCCATCTTGTTGAGCGAGGCGTAAAGGGTGGTCGTCTTGCCCGAGCCGGTCGGCCCGGTGACGAGAATGATGCCGTGCGGCTGCACGATCTGGTTGCGCCAGATGGTGAGTGTGTCCTCGTTCATGCCCAGGTCTTCAAGGCTGACCTGGATCGAACGGTTGTCGAGGATGCGTAGCACCGCCTTTTCGCCGTGGGCGGTGGGTAGGGTCGACAGGCGCAGATCGAGCTTGCGGCCGTGAACCATGGCGCGGATGCGCCCGTCCTGCGGCAGGCGGCGCTCGGAGATATCCAGGTTGGACATGACCTTCAGGCGCGAGAGGATGGCTGCGTGCATGTGGTGCGGCGGATTCATCATCTCGAACAGGATGCCGTCGATGCGCAGACGCACCTTGAGTTTCTTTTCCTGCGGCTCAATGTGGATGTCGCTGGCACCTTCCTTGATGGCGTTGAAGATCACATAGTTGACGAAGCGGATGACCGGCGACTGGGTGGCGGCCTTCTCGAGGTCGAGATCCTCCTCTTCCTGTGCGACGACCTCGATGTCGTCTTCCTCGATGCCCTCGATGATGTCATCGACAGCGACGTCGCCGGACTCCTCTTCCTTGAGCGTTTCAACCAGACTGGCCAGCTCGACGCGACTGATGACCACGGTCTTCGTCGGCGCGCCCAGGCGATGGCGGGCTTCATCGATGATGACGACGTTGTCGGGGTGTGTGACGCCCAGAAGGATGCGCTGCCCCACCTGGCGAATGGGCAGGACGCCGTGGGTCAGGCAGTAGTCGGCCCCGAGCCTGGAGACGAACCGGTTGAGTTCGACGTCCTCGCGCTTCAGCCGCTCAAACGCCAGTCCCGCGAGTTCGGCGACGACCGCCTGGATGGCCGGTTCGTCGGCGCCCATTTCGAAAAGGATGTCGGCCAGAGCGCGGCCGGGGCTCTTCTGGGCGACGGTGCGGGCGTTGGTGAGCTGGGCCCCGGTGATGACGCCACGCTGCACGAGGATCTGGCCCAGGTCGCCCGCGGCGGCCTGCGGCGGTTCCGTCTCCGGCGTCCACAACTCGCTGAAAGCGGCGGCGTCGGGGACGGTGAAACCACCATCGGCGTCATGGCCGGCGCCGGTCGCAGCCGAACGCCCATCCATGGCGTCAAACTTATCAAGCAGATCGCGGAATCCATCGGCGGCCATAGGGTGCCTCGTCGTCTCGGGTCCGCGGCGCGGATCAGTCGTTGGGGGTGAACAGGTCGCGTCGCAGGCCGTCGTTGCTCCCGCTGCTCTTCATACGCAGCACAAACAGCATGTCATGGGCCAGCAGCTCGACCGACAGATCGGTGGTGCGGATGGCCCGGATGGTGAAGGAGCCGAGCGCGTCGCCCTCCCGATGCATCTGGTTGCTGATCATGGCGATGGGAATGCGGCCGGCGACCACGCTCTGCAGCGTCAAGGTCTTGAATTCGTCGATGAGCTTCTTCTTGAGCTTGGCTCGCTCGCGTTCGGCGGCCTTGGCGTCGGCGTCGGGATCGGACAATACGTCCGCGCGGGCGGTATGAACACGGAAGGGGTTTTTCTTGAGCCGTGTCACGGGCACCTGCTGCTGGGCGGGATCGACGGCAAAGACCTGGATGATCGCGTCCGTGTCGCGGAAGAGGCGCGTCAGGTTGTGCGTCAGCAACGGGTCGTCATTGCTCAAGGCGTCGGGCCTCGTGAGCTTGGCCAGGGCCTGTTCAACCCGGGCCTCGACGGCGCTGTTCACGTTGGAGCCGCCCAGGTCGCTGTGCGTCGCCCGCATGGCATAGAGGGCGCCGGCGGCGACCAGGGCCACCACAACGATCAGCAGCGTGCCCTGGCTGACGGATCGAAAGCCGGGGCGGCCCTCGTCGAACTGCAAGTCGTCGGCCTCGGGCAGTTCCTCGGGGCCGCCCAGTCCGTGCAGGCTCATCACCACCGACGCCTGCTTGGCGTCGTGGTCGGCTTGGGAACCGTCGATACGGTTGCCGAGCGCGTCGGCGTCGCGCATGTCCGGTTCGTGAGGGATTCTCATGGCCGCCCCCCTTGCCCGGAAGCGATGGGCGTCGCACTCGCCGGTTCGAAGAAGATGCTCAACACCACTTCGGCCTGCATCTCACCCTGCTCGCTTTCGAACTTGCGCAGCCGCATCTTCGGCAGCTGCGTGATGCGCGGAAGCTTCTCGAGTTCGAGCAGGAAGCTGTAGAACCCGTCGAAATTGCCGAAGATCAGCATCTTGATAGGCAACTCGGTGTACTGGGCCTGGCGGATGGGTTTGTCGGTGCGGACGCTCTTGGGCATCAGGTTCTGCGCGGCCGCCAGCTCCCACACCTGCTGGAGAATCACTTCCACCTCGCGCTGGTCGGGCAGCTTCTGCTCGAAGAGCTCGATCGCCTCGGTGAGCTTGTCGATTTCCTCGCCCAGGTCGGCGATGGTCTTGGTGGCCTGTTCAAGCTGCTTGAGCTTGAGCTGCTTCTGGCGGATCTCTTCCTTGGCCTCTTCAATCTGGGCGTTGCGGGGCTCAAAGACGAAGAAATACGACGCCACCGGCATCGACAGCAGCAGCACCAGGAAGACGAACTCTCGAAGTCCAAATCGCATGGCAAGTCCTTTCTTCCGGGCTATCACGGGGTCGGGGCGCCGTCGCCGGCTTCAGCTTCGGGGAAGACCAGTTGCCCCTTGACGTCGATCTGGAACGTGCCGCCCATCGGGTTGAGGTTGGGGGTCTGGTCCTCGTGTTCGCGCAGGGTTTTGAGGTCGATGTGCTGGTTGAGCATCATCTCGACTCGGAAACGCCGCATGACGCGTTCATCGATCTGGGCCTCTTCGCTGTAAACCAGGTTCACGTCGCGGAACATGGGAGACTGGCCAAGGGCGGTCATGAACTGCGCCACCTCGACGTCGGTCGGCGCCAGGCCGATCATGTAGATCGGCGCCTCGGTGACGGGCACCTCGGGCTCACTGGCGGCCTCCACGTGCTGGGCCTGTCGGGCCTTTTCCATGGCCGTCTTGGGACGCGGCGCGGTCTGAAGGATCTTCGTCGTCAGGTCCAGCTCCACCAGACTCAGGGTGGCGGGCATGTTGTTGATCATCTCGGCCAGGAGCACGCTGCGCGGGACGCGCTCGATGAGGGCGGCGCTGACCTGGGCTTTGCGGATCATCGCGTCCTTGCGGCGCTGCAGCTCGTCAAGCTGTTCCAGTCGCTTGGCGGCGTCCTCGAACTGCTGGTTGACCTGAGCCTGCAGGCTCTTGACCTCGGCGCGCTGCTGGTCGGTGACGAAGTAGGCCGAGACCACTACGCCCAGGACGACGACGAACAGCACAAGGCTGATGACGTTGGTGCGGCGTTGCAGCCTGCGGTCCAGATACTCTTCAGGCAGGAAGCTGGTGTCGTGCATGGCCTGTCTTTCTGCTCAGGGTCGGCCGTCGGATTCGGGACCGGGGCCGATGAACGTTCAGGGCGCGGGTCTCGGCGGTTTGCGGTTCATGGGTGGATCACAGGTTCGGTTCACTCAGGCACAGGCCCACGGGTACGGCGAAGCCCGGCTGGGGCTGACGCAGATCGACGCCGGGAGGCGTCTTGCCGCCCTCGTCGCGCGTCAGCCGGGCCAGCGGGTCGCCAAGCTGGGCTCCGATGCGCAGGCTGCGGGCGATGTGCTGGCAGACGGCCGTGCGCGTCGCGCCGCCGCCGAGGAACACCAGCCGCTCAATGCCGCGACCGGCGAAAAGCCGCTGATGATGACGGATACTCATCTGCAATTCCTCGACGAGGCATTGCAGCGACTCGTTGACCTTCAGGTGGGCGGCTGGTCTGGGCGCGACGGCCGCACGACGGGCACTGGCCGGGTCCGTCTCACGCAGGGCGGTCGCCGCTTCGGCGCGCATCTGCGCGGAGATCATGGCCAACGGCCCGCAGGCTTCGGCGGCGGTGTGGTCGTTCGAGGCGGCCTCGGGCATCGCTGCGATGCTCGATCGGTGCGGCTGAACGGCCAGGTCGGCCGCGTCATCCTGTCCGTCGGCGTCTTCAAGATCGAGGGTCTCGGCGGGCACGTGGATCGACTTGGCCAGGGCGATCTGTCTGCCGTGGGCCACGACCACCTTGGTGGTGCCCGCGCCGATGTCGATGAACGCGGTGGTGCGTTCGCTGTCGGCCTCGCGGCGGAACATATGTCCGAACGCGGCGAGCAGCGCCAGCGGTTCGCTGTGCATGCCCACGACGTCGAGGCGCAGTTGTTTCATCAGCGTCACGTACCGCATCACCACGTCGCGCGACGCGGCGAGGCAGATGACTTCCTGACGCATGGCGCCATCGGTGACGATCTGGCCGACCTGGAAGTGGCGCACCACCATGCGGGCCGGGTCAACGTTGAGCCGACCTCGCAGATGCGCGGCCACCTGCTCGCGCAGGTCGTCGTGATCGTTGCCGGTGACCTGCAGATGCTGGATGAGCGTCTGGTAGGCGGGCATGGAGCACATGACCCGTCGGCCGTGGAAGCCGCCGCCTTTGAGCAGCTTGGGCAGGTGTTCGGCGTAGAAGGCCTGTCGGGCGGCTGGATCCTGGCGTGCTTCATCGGGCAGGTCGATGGCGGCGGCGGCGATGATCCGCGGCGGATCAGTCAGGGTGATCTGCAGCAGCTTCAGGCGGCGGGCGCCAAAGTCGATGCCGACGGGAGACAGTCGCGTTTTGGACAGGCCGAACCACATGACGCTTGCGCCACCTCCCGCGGCCAGCGCGGCCTGCTTCGACGCCCCGCGCCGGACAAGCCGCATGGGCCTTTATCGGACCCCGCGGCGGCGAAGCCACCGCCTGCCGCCCTGCGGAACATCGTCGGTTTGCCCTGCCCGGTTTAGCCCCCCACCCCCGTCGACCCCAACGGTATAACTCCATCGCGGCCAGAAGCGCCGCCAGTTCGGTCTGTGCCGGTTGTGCGGATCATGCCGCCGCGGCCACGGCGTCGAGACCGTCGGCGGCGCGGCGGACGTCAATGCTTTAGAATGCGATGTTCCGCGGCCCACGGCTCAGGTCGCCGCGTGAGCCGCCTTGCCCCACACCCCGCCCTACACAGAAGCAGCCGCCCATGACTCCGTTGACGCCCCGGCAGATCGTTGAAGCCCTGGACCACCACATCATCGGGCAGTCCGACGCCAAGCGGGCCGTGGCCGTGGCCATCCGCAACCGCTGGCGACGTCGGCAACTGGCCCAGAGCGACCAGACCGTCGCCCGCGATATCTACCCCAAGAACATCGTGATGATCGGACCCACGGGCGTGGGCAAGACGGAGATCGCCCGCCGGCTGGCGACGCTGACGGGCGCGCCGTTCGTCAAGGTCGAGGCCAGCAAGTTCACCGAGGTCGGGTATCACGGGCGCGATGTCGAATCGATGATCCGTGACCTTCTTGACCAGGCGATGTCGATGGTTCGGGCCGAGCAGTCCGAACAGGTGCGGGAGAAGGCGGCCGCGGCGGTCGAGGAGCGGCTGGTCGACCTGCTGCTGCCCGGTTCGTCCGGCGCAGGAGCGGGTGAGTCGGGGGGGGCGTCGCTGACGTATTACACGCCCACCGAGGCGTCGGGACAGCGGCGGGCCGAGGTGCGGCAGAAACTGCGCGAGCAACTGGCCAGCGGGGCGCTGAACGAGCGGCAGATCGAGCTGAAGATCAGCTCGCGTCCGTCGGCCACGCTCATGTTCGCCAATATGGGTCTGGACCAGATGGACCCGGACATGGCCAGCATGTTCGAAAAGCTCGTGCCCGAGCAGACCAGGACGCGCAAGCTGACGGTGGCCGAGGCGCGCTCGATCCTGCTGGAGCAGGAGACGGACAAGCTGCTGGACCGCGAGAAGATCACGGCCGAGGCGATCACCCGCACGCAGGAAAGCGGGATCATCTTTCTGGATGAGATCGACAAGATCGCCACGCCTGGGGGCGAAGGAGGTGGGGCCGGCGGCGGGCGCGGGCCGGATGTGTCGCGTCAGGGCGTGCAGCGCGACCTGCTGCCGATCGTCGAGGGCTCGGCGGTGACGACGCGCCACGGTGTGGTGCAGACGGACCACATTCTGTTCATCGCGGCCGGCGCGTTTCACAGCACCGCCGTCAGCGACCTGATGCCCGAACTGCAGGGCCGGTTCCCTATCCGGGTCGAGTTGACGGCCCTGGGCAAGGACGACTTCGTGCGGATCCTGACCGAGCCGGACAGCGCGCTGACCAAACAGCAGCAGGCGATGCTGGGCGTGGAAGGACTGGACATCCGGTTCGAGGACGGGGCGATCGATGCGATGGCGGAGCTGGCGGCCAGGGCCAACGCGTCGCTGGAAAACATCGGCGCGCGGCGGCTGATGACGATCGTCGAGAAGGTGTTCGAACAGATCAGCTTCGACGCCCCGGAAATGGCCGCACGCGGCGAGAAGCAGGTGAACATCACCGCCGATTTCGTCCGCCAGCAGGTGGCTTCGATCGTGGCGGATGAAGACCTGAGCCGCTTCGTGCTCTGAGGCGCAAGTTCAACCCCGCTTGCCCGGTTTCCCATCGTGGCCGCCAGGCTGTGGTTTCTCTCTCCGCTTGCGTGAAGGAGTGCGACATGAGCCGGGTTCTTCTGGTGGCAATTCTTGCCAGCGCGATGGGTGCATCGTCGAACGCCGCGATCAGTCCCTACTACGCCGTCACCGATCTGGGCAGCCTCGGCGGGCCGAGCAGCGCCTTGGCCCTCAACAGCTTCGGACAGGTGGTCGGCACGTCGCTGAACGCGACCAACGAACAGCGAGCTTTTGTATGGAGCCGGTCCGGCGGGATGGTCGAACTGCCGCACCTGGGCGGCGGCGCGGCCGTAGCCAACGACATCAACGACCTGGGCCAGATCGTCGGCGGCAGCGCGACGGCCGGGTACGAGCAGCACGCTGTGCTGTGGCAGCCGGGCGGGGCGGTCGTGGACCTGAATCCCTCGAGCGGGATTTACAGCACGGCCACGGCGATCAATAACCATGGCTTGGCGGTCCTGCAGACGACCCCGACACCCGAAGCTGTGGACCCGATCGAAGTAATCCACATCGTCTACGGCACCGGTATGACGGTCTGGTCGCAGGATGACGGGTTCAGGAACTACCGCACGCTGGGCGGTCTGGAGGCGATGGTCTGGGACATCAACGACCAGTATGACATGGCGGTCTCCTGGTTCGGCGCCGGCTTGGACCCACAGCCGGTCATGTGGCATCACCTTACCGGTCTGTGGTTCCTAGAGCCGGAACTGACCAGTCCGGGTCCCGAGAGTTTTCTGCTGGCCGCGAATACTTTTGCAGTCAATGCCGAGGGGGCCGTGGTTGGCGCGGTGGCGATCAGTGACGCACCGGGCTACTGGCGTGCATTCTGGGCTCTGCCGGAGGAAAGGCGAGTCGGATTCGACATGCCTCGCTACGGTAGCCGGGGCGTTGAAATTGCCTCCCTCGGCTTCGATACCTACGCGTATGGCATCGACGGCGCCCTGGTTGTCGGCGCGTCGCGCATCGCTGAAGGCGGCGATGAACTCGATATGCGGGCGTTCATCTGGGACGTCACCAAGAAGGTCACCATCGACCTCAATGACCTGCTGATCAGCCGCGACCGCGACTGGCTGCTGCTGGGCGCGTACGACGTGGCGATGCAGGAGTCGGGCGCGCATGCGATCGTCGGCTACGGCATCAATCCCGATGGTGAGCAACGGGCGTTTCTGCTGACGCCGATTCCGGAGCCGGCCACGCTGCTATTGCTCGCCGCCGCGGGAAAGATCATGGCCTTATCACGCAAGTCGCGACGCAACGACGCCCGCCGAACCGTGGCCCGCCGGCCTTCGTCTCGCTTAAGCCGGGCTGGAGGTTACACGGTTCTGGAACTGGCCGTGACCATGTCGATCACGGTCGGGGCCTTCGGCCTGCTGGTTCCCGCCATCGGAACGGCCAAACAGTCGGTCACGCAGAGCTCCTGCATGACCAAAGCCAAGGGCCTGACGCAGGCGAACCTCAACTATGCCGCGGATTACGGCAAGTGCGTGCCGGACTACCGCGGCGGCGAGAGCAGACCGCCGCGGAGCGTCGCCGAACGCGCTCAGTCATGGTTCGGGGCCTTGGAGCACGCGTATCTGGGCGGCGATCTGACCCGCGTCGACTGCCCCGTCGTCAACCGTCACCGCTGGGCGAACTACGACAGTAACGCCGGCGAATGGGTCTGGCCGGTGGACTACGCGATCAACCGCTTCGGCCTCAACAGCTCGCCGGACATCGCCGACGACCCCAGCCGCAACGTCATGTTCGCCGAGCCGAATCTGCCCCGGGCGACGATCTACAACATCGGCGAAGTCATGGCGTTTTATCTGTGGTGGGGCGACGACCCCGCCAATCGTTCGGACATGGAGCAGTGGCGGGTGGGTTCGTTATCCTTCGGTTTCGTGGACGGCCACGCCAGCCGCGTCGCCATCCCGTCGGTCAAGATTCCCTTCCTGGAGCCTTTCCCCGAGCTCTCGCTGGCAGGTGGTTCGCCGCTGGTGCGCGGGAACCCCGCAGTAAATCTCTTCTGGTGGAATGAATCGCAGGTCAGGAGCGGCAACTACTCCTCGCCTGTCTTTCCCGATCCACACGACTGAGCGACGCGCCTGTGATTCTTTTGCCCGTGGTGGGCGGCGGTCTCTGCGGGGCGTGGAGCTTCGCGACCGCCGTCAAGAAGCTGTTAATCGTTATTTTTTCTTGAGGACAATGCCTGCGACCTGGACGGTGGGCGGTTTGGGAGCGGACACCTGTCGCGGCCGGCATGTCCGATATTCGGACCAGGCCTAGTTTGTCCAGACCCAATAATCCGCAAAGGCCGGTGGTGGCTTGGCACGATCTATAATGGTATGCTGATAGAGGTCTGAGTCCGCGAATCGTTCGAGGACCGCATTCAGCGGCCGCCGCGGGCGTGTGTGCATGTGTGTATCCAGGGAGGCTGCGTGGTCGGCCTCTTACGCATCTGCCGAGGCGTCTTATGAGCCTGTCGGCTTACAGCAGACGATCCAGCCGGGCGTTCACCCTGCTGGAGATGTTGGTGGTGATCGCGATTGCCGCCGGCGCGATGACCTTGCTGCTGCCGGCGATCAGCGCGTCGAAGCGATCAGCCGCAACCACCAGTTGCCAGACCAACATCCGCTTCCTGACGCAGGCGAATCTTTCCTACGCGCGCGACCACAGCGGCCGATGCGTGCCCGACCTGCGGGCGCCGGCTTACGAACAGTTGGCCGACGGCACCCGGCAACTGTATCGCGATGGACAAGCCGCGTACCGGACGGTGATCAACACGGCGGAGGACCGCAAGGCCAGTTGGTTCGGCCAGCTCGAACGATCCTATCTCGAATACGATATGGCCAGCATGAACTGCCCGGTGGTGGATACGCACCGGTGGTTCGGCTATGACAGCGAAACGCGGCAGTGGGCATGGCCGATCGACTACGCCATCAACAAGTTCGGCGTCAACACGACGACGGATTCGGCCGACGAACCGTCGCGCAGCGTGATGTTCGGCGAGCCGAATATGCATCGGCCGCAGATCAGTTTCATCGTGGACGTGATCGCGTTCTATCTGTGGTGGGGTGACGATCCGGAAAACCGTTCGGACCTCGAGCAGTGGCAGGCGGGCTCGCTCTCCTTCGGGTTTGTCGACGGGCACGCTTCGCGGGTGCGCGTGCCGAAGGTGCGCGTGCCGTTCCTGGAGTCGTATCCGGAGCTGGCGTTGTCGGCCGGATCGCCGCCGCCGCCCGGCAGTCCCGGGGCGTACATGAACTACTTCTGGTGGAACTCCGGGCAGGTCATCGACCCGCAGGGCCGCAACGTTCCACGCTTCCCGCCGGCCAACAGTTGGGCGCCGACGCAGTGGTCGAAGTACCAGCAGTGATGGTCCCGCCCGCCGGGTGGACGCCAGCCCCGCCGCAATGCCGATTTGAACGCCTGAGGCGCCCTCCCCAGGCTTCTGGCAGGTGAACGGCCCCAACGCCGCGCATGAACATGGCAGGATGACGCCGTGAAGATGGCCGGACCCACGAACCCGCCCGCCAGGCCCCGCCGCCGTGGTCACACACTGCTGGAGATGACGGTGGTGACGGTGATCGTCGGGGCGGCCTTGGCGCTGGCGCTGCCGGCGATCGGGACGGCCCGGCGTTCAGCGGCCAAGACCGGATGCCAGACGCACGCACGCTACATCACCGATGCGGCGCTGAACTACAGCCGCAACCACCGCGAGCGGATGGTCAGCGATCTGCGCTATCCGGCATATCGGCTGGGGGCCAATGGCGCCCGCGTGGTGGTGCGTGAATCCTGGGTGGACGCGCCGCTGGAAAACCCCGAACTGGTGCCCCTGAGCTGGCTGGGGCAGCTCGATGCCTACGTGCGCGACCGCGCTCGCTTGGACTGCCCGCTGGTCAACGACCACCGCAAGAGCGCGTACATCGCGGAAGACGATCGCTACGCATGGGACACGGATTACTCGATCAACCGTTTCGGGCTCAACAGCCCGATCGACGCGGCCGACGAGCCCTCCCGGGCTGTGCTCTTCGGCGAACCCAACATGCCGCGCACCGGCCTGTGCATTCTGCCGGAAATGATCGCCTGGTGGACATGGTGGCGAGCGGGTGAGGGCCAGCGCTCGGACCTTGAACAGCAGGTCGGTGGCAGCCTGAGCTTCAGCTTCGTGGACGGACACGCGGTGCGGGTGAAGGTGCCCGGGGTGGAGCTACCGTTCCTGGCCGCCTATCCTGAACTGCAGCTTTCAGCCGGCTCACCGCCCACCGGCACGCCTTTCGCGCAGTTCAACAACTACATCACGTGGCGGCAGGACCAGGTCGCGAATCCGTTCACCAAGCCCACGCCCCGCTTCCCCGCGCCCAACGACCGGGTTCGCTGAGTTGACGTCGGTCGGTGGGCCGGTGCCCGCGTGCCGGAGTGCCTCGGTCGTCACCCCCGCGCCGGGTTGTGCAACCACTTCGCGCTCGGCGGGCGCTGGGCGTATCTTGTCGTTGGCCGGCCGAACGCATACATTCTGCGGGCCGATGCTCGCCCAGGTCCACAGCTTCGTGCTTCAAGGCATCGCCCCGCTGCTCTGCGAGGTCGAAGTCGACGTGGCTGACGACGGCCTGCCGAAGACCACGATCGTCGGGTTGCCTGACGCGGCGGTGAAGGAATCGGTTGAACGAGTGCGTTCAGCCGTGACCAACAGCGGCTTCCCCTTCCCGATGGCCCGACTGCTGGTGAACCTGGCGCCGGCGGACATCCGCAAGGAACAGCCGGTCTTCGACCTGCCGATCGCCCTGGGCTTGCTGCTGGCGTCGAACGTAATCCGCGGTGAACGTCACCGTCGCCTGCTGTTCGCCGGCGAACTGGCGCTTGACGGTCGGGTGCGGCCGATCCACGGAGCCATCAACCTGGCGATTCTCGCCGAGTCGCTGGGCATGGATGGCGTGGTGGTGCCGCTTGACAACGCGGATGAGGCCGCGGCCGCCGGCGGTGTGGCTGTGTATCCGGCGGATACGCTCGCGTCGGTGGTCGGTTTCCTCAACGAGCAGCACGAAATCGAGCCGCACCCGCCGATCGACCTGGCCGCCCTACTGGCGACGGCGACGGCGGCGGTGGACTTCGGCGACATTCGCGGACAGGAGGCGGCCAAGCGGGCGATGGTGATCGCGGCGGCCGGGGCCCACAACGTGTTGATGATCGGCCCGGCGGGCACGGGCAAGACGATGATGGCCAAGGCCCTGCCGGGGATTCTTCCACCCCTGCAACGGGAAGAAGCGCTCGAGGTGACGCGCATTTTTTCCTCGGCCGGCAAGATGCCCGCACGCCGCGCGCTGATCACCCAGCGGCCGGTGCGCAGCCCGCATCACACCGCCAGCACCGTGGCTATGATCGGCGGAGGCGGCATTCCCAAGCCCGGCGAAGTCAGTCTGGCTCATCACGGCGTGCTGTTTCTCGATGAGATCGCCGAGTTTCCACGCGGCGTGCTGGAGACCTTGCGACAGCCGCTGGAAGATGGCGTGGTGACCATCGCCCGGGCCCACAGCAGCGTGCGCTTTCCCGCTCGATTCATGATCCTGGGCGCGATGAATCCCACACCCGAGGGCGGCTCGCCCACCGACGAGGTGAGCTACCGGCAGATGCAGCGCTACCTGGGCCGGCTCAGCGGGCCCCTGATCGACCGCATCGACATTCACATCGAGGTGCCGGCCGTCGCGTTCCGGGAACTAACCCAGCCGCCCAACGGCACGGACTCCGCGACCATGCGCCGGCAGGTGATGGCGGCGCGGCGGCGGCAGGCTGACCGTAACGGCGACGCCCTGACGCCCAACAGCGCGCTCAGCGGCCGACAACTCGACAAGCTTGTGCCCATCGACGACGCCGGCAAGACGCTGCTGGAACAGGCCATGTCGCAACTGGGCCTGAGCGCCCGCGCCTACGACAAGATCCGCCGCGTGGCCCGCACCATCGCCGACCTCGAACCGGGCGCGAGTGAAGACGACGGACCCGCGGTTGTGCAGGCTCACCATATCGCCGAGGCGGTGCAGTATCGCCTGCTGGATCGCGTGCTGTAAGCGAGTCGGGGCGACGCACGACGCAATCCGGCCGTAGAAGCGGCCGGGCTTTCATCCTCTTTCACTGACACGGGATGTCACGGTGCGGCTGCTCGCCGCCGGAATCGAGCTGGGGGGGCGCGAACCGCGGGCGCGCCGAGCTCGTAGGATGCATACACTCTTCAAGGAGTCCGGCCATGCAGGTGCAGGTCAACTTCGGTGACATCGAGAGTAGCTCCGCGCTCAACGAACACGTGAACCACGCTCTGGACAAGGAGCTGGAACATGTGAGTGAGCGCGTCACGCGGGTGGAGGTTCACCTGCGCGATGACAAGCAGAAGCGGCGCGGTCCGGATGACAAACGGTGTCTGATGGAAGTGCGTCTTCGCGGGCAGCAGCCGATCGCCGTGGAGGCCCGGGGGGCGGACATCTATCGGGCGGTGACCGACGCGGCGGCGAAACTTGGCCGCGCGGTGGCGCGCAAGGTCGACCGGCATCGCAGCCTGTAGTTTGGCGTCCGGTTCACGCAGGCATGAGCAGCGCGTCATAGCCGCCGTCGCGATAGCTGGCGTCATCACCTTCGGGCAGACGCAGATGCTCGGCGACTAGTTTGAGTCCGAACCGCTCCATCATCCAGTCGACACGACCGCGATTTTCCTCCTCGCAGATGCTGCAGGTCACGTACAGCAGGCATCCATGAGGGGCCAGCAGCGGCATCGCCTCGGTGACGATGCGTTGCTGGACGTCGCGCAGGGAGTTGAGCGTGGCCCGGCTGAAGCGGTAACGGGCTTCGGGGCGTCGTGCGAGAACGCCGGTGTTGCTGCATGGCACATCGAGCAGCAGCAGATCGACAGCTCCGAGCCGGTCGCCGCGCAGCAGGACATCGGGCTCGACGACGCTCACACGGCGGTGGCTGGCGAAGGTTTCTGCGAGCATGTGGCGGCAGGCGGGGTCGACATCTGTGGCGATGATCTGGGCGTCGGTGTGGAGTCGAGCGAGCTGGCCAGTCTTGGTGCCGCGTCCGGCGCACCAGTCCACGATGAGCCGCGGCTTGAAATGATCGGGCAGGTGAGCGGCCTCGACGGCGGCGGCGCTGCCTGGATCCTGGACGCGGCGAGCAGGATGGCCGGCCAGAAAATCGGGCAGGCCGCTCTGTCCCTGGGGCCAGAGCACATAACCGCGCTGGACATGCGGGCGCAGCGGCTGATCGCCGACATTCACGCCCGCGGGATCGAAACCACGCTCGACCCCGACGATGGTCGGCGGATGGCGCAGACCGGCGAGACACATGGCGGCGGCCTGTTCGGTTCCATGATCGCGCAGGAACGTCTGGACGAGCGTACGTGGGCAACTGGTGGCGATAGCCAGATGGTGCACCCGGTTGTCCGGCTCGGGCAGGATCGACTCGCGGAGGGTGAGGAAACCGGTTTCCAGGGGCAGGCGGTCGGCAGCGGGCGTCCAGCGGGCGCCGGGAGTGTCGGCGGCATGGAGCACCAGGTCGCCGATGCGGCGCAGCACGGCATTGGCCAGGCCGGCCGCGCCGGGCCGGACCATGCGTCGCGCGAGGCTGACGCAACTGTCGACGACGGCGGGCGTGGGCATGCGCGTCATGAAGAGAATCTGAGCAGCCGCGGTAAGCAGAACCCCCTGCATGGCCGGTTCGAGTCGATCAAGCGGCTTGCGCAAGTGACGGTTGAGCAGGTATTCGAGCGTGATCCATCGCTGGATGGTGAGGCGGTGGATGGCCGCGGCCAGTCGCGCTTCGCGCGCGGGCAGATCGGTGGTGTGCGGGCCGCGCGCTCCCAGGCGTGGGAAGACGCGAGCGGCGTCGGCGATGGACTGGGCCGCGGCGGCGCGTCCGTCGGGTGCGGTGTCGGGCGGTGTCATGGGCAGCTCAGCTTCCCGGCCGGCGGGGCGCGGGCTGGCCGCTGGCGGCGGGCTGGTCGGCATCGACGCCGGGGCGCGGCGGCGCGGGGCCCGGGTCGGGGTCGATCACCGTGTCGGTGACCGGCACATCGAGGGCTTCGATGTGCAGGGCCTTGCAGATCTCCTCCATGAGCTGGTCGATCTTGAAGGGCTTGAAAAGCACGCCGGCCAGTCCCTCCTGACTGGCGCGGACGATCGAGTGGCTGGGATCGTAACCGAAGCCGGTCATGAGGATCACGGGCATGTGCTCATCGGCCCGCTGGGCGACGGCGAAAATTTCGTACCCGTTGCGGTAAGGCATCTTGATGTCGGAGACGACCAGATCGAACGGACGCTGCTCAATGGTATTGGTCGCTTCGAAGCCGTCCTTGCATAGGGTGACTTGCGCGCCGTATTTCTTGAGCACTTCTGCGATGGTGTTGCGGATGTTGGCTTCGTCATCGGCGATGAGCACGTTTTTGGCTTCAAGGATGCGCGGCGTTTCCCGGGTTTTGAAGTCCTCGGAGCCGAGGATGGCGTTCGGGCCGGCGGCCACCTGCTGCACGGTCTGGCGCAGGCGGGTGATGTTGTCCACGATGCGGCCCAGGCGGTGGCGCATGTTGTCGTCGCCGATGTATTCCTCCATGAGCGTCTGGGCGTCGGTGACGATGTCGTTGAGCGGCTGGGCCATCTCCTGCACGACGTTGTCAGCCAGTTGGCCGGTGGAGGTGTAGCGTTCGACAACCAGCAGGTCGAGGATGTTCAGGGCCATACCGACATTGCGGGCGAAGATTTCGGCGAACTGACGGTCGTCCTCCGTGAAGGCGCCGACGGTGTCGGACTCGATGTTGTAGACGCCCAGAATCTTGTCGAACAGGCGCAGGGGCACGGTGAGGCTGCTCTTGCAGTGGTTGAGGCCCTGGACGTAGCGAGCGTCCTTCTCGGTGTCATGGCTGATGTAGCTGCGCCCGGTGGCGGCGACATAGCCGCTGATGCCGTTGCCCTCGGGCTGGGCGTAGAGGTCCAGTTCAAGAGCTTCGGGAGGCAGTCCTTCGGCGATGACAACTTCGAGCTTGTTGGTCCGCTTGTCGAGCAGGCGAATGGCGAAGTGGTCAAAGTGCATCAGGTCCTTGGAGTACTTGATGACTTTTTCCTGAAGCAGCTTGAGCCGTTCGCCGGGCGTGAGCTTGGTGATGAGCTCGCTGTCGATGCGCGTCAGCTCATGGCCGGCCGAATCGATGGCGTCGATCTTCTGCTGCAGACGTCGGCCGCTGGTGGCGTCGAGCACCACGCCCACGACCTGGCCGACCTGGCCCTGATCGTCGTGGACGGCCGAGGTCATGACCTCGAAGTAGCGTTCACCGAACTGGAAGGTGAACTTGCGGCTGCGCGGCCTGCTGGTGTCGCCGGGCGTGCGCGGGGAGGCGGAAGAGAAGATGGCCCGGGCCTGCATGCAGATCTGCTTGACGCGTTCGACAACCTCGGAACTGAAGGCCTGCAATCGCTTGTTGGACCAGACGCAGCGCCCTTCGTGGTCGACGATGATGACGCCTTCGCCGATGGTGTTGAGAACCATGGCGGCTTTGTCGCCGACCAGTTCGCGTTCGAGGGGCAGGAAGTCGCCCACGTCGGTCAGGACGGCGTGGATCTGGCTGTGCCGCAGGACGTCGAGGGCCTGATCGATGCGGTCGGTGTATTGCAGGTCGAAGGCGCTGCGGAGGGCTTCGAGCGCGGCCGGGCGGCGTTCGAGGCTTCGGCCCAACACCAGGAGTTTCGGCCTGTCCTGATCCATACGTCGTGGCGCCACACAAACCGGAGTCCGCCGTCGCTTTCCCGGTAAAGGACATTTTACGCCAAATCCGCAGATCGATCCACGGCTGGCGGCGGGCCCGCCCCTAGTATCGGCGACTGAGGACGGCGTCGGCCATTTGTTCGAGCAGATGGCGGGCCTCAAGGCCGGGAAGACCGCCCAAGCCGCGTTTGGCCTGCGCCAGCAGGTCGGCCGCCCGCTGCCGGGCTGCGGTGAGGGCTCCCAGTTGCTCGAGCATGGCGCGCACGGGGGCAACGGCCCGGGGGGCGGTGGCCTCGTCGGCCTCGGCGGCGGCGGTCAGCAGTTGCACGAGGACCGGCCGCTGGCGGCTGTCAGCCGCGGCCAGACCGCGGATCAGCGGCAGGGTCAGCTTCCCCTTGCGCAGGTCCAGACGCAGCGACTTGCCTACCACCTGCTCCTGCCCGGTCAGGTCCAGCAGATCGTCGACGATCTGAAAAGCCATGCCGACCTTTCGGCCATAGGCTTCGAGGGCGGCGGCGCGGGCGTCGTCCAGACCGTGGAGCACGGCCCCGAGGCGGCAGCACAGGCCCGTGAGGCTGGCGGTTTTTCGGAGAATGATCTGTTCGTAGGTCGGTTCATCGAGCTGCCAGTTGTTGCGGTTGGCCAGTTGCAGCAGTTCGCCCTCGCAGACGGTGTTGGTGGTGGCGGCGACCAGGCGGGCGACGTCGGGCTGATCCAGCGAGCAGCACAGATGGTAGGCGTGGCTGATGAGGTAATCCCCGAGCATGACGGCCGCCTCGTTGCCACGCAGGCGGTTGACGGTGTCGCCGCCGCGGCGGACGTCGGCCTCATCGAGCACATCGTCGTGAACGAGGGTGGCCATATGAACCATCTCGACGACAGCGGCGACGGTGCGGTGGGCGTCGGTGAGCGGAAGCTGGCCTTCGACCGACGCCAGTCCACTGGTGAGCACGAGCATGGGGCGCAGCATCTTGCCCCGGTAGCGTTCGACGTGATCGACCAGGGAGTTGACCGCCGGCAGGTCGCTGAGCAGTTCGGCGGCAAAACGAGCCTCGACAAGGGCCAGTTGCTCATGGAGCCGAGCGGCGAGCGGCGTGTTGCTGGCGGCGAGCAGGGGCATGCATGGTTCCTATAATGCGTCAGACGGCCGGATGCAGGCAGATTCTAGAGCTTCATGCGGTGGATTTCACACCGCCCGGGGTGTCGGCGGACGTGCGGCTTTAGCGTTGAGCGGGATCGGCCGATGCGGTTGACAAGGCGAAGGCACGGTCGTACCGTCGCGCCGCATTGGACGGACAGGTCGCGGTCCAGCGGCGCAGCGCCTGGCCGTCTGGGCTCGGTGGTGCCAATCTATGGGGAACGAGTCCCCCAAAGCCAGTGATGATTCGGTCATCGGACGCATGGTCGTCGAGCGCGGTCTGGCGACCGAAGCCGAGGTGCAGGAGTGTCGTCAGCTTCAGCGCAAAGTGCGCGAGCAGACGGCGGCGGGAGGCGATGAAGCGGCTGCCAACAGCGCCAGCCTGGGTACGATTCTGGTGAAGCGGGGCTACCTGACCAAGGCGCAGTTGCAGCGGGTGACCAGCACGTCCGACGACAGCAAAGTCGGCGGCCAGCAGATTCCAGGCTTTCAGATTCTGGGCAAACTCGGCGCGGGGGCGATGGCGACGGTCTACAAAGCACGCCAGCTGAGTCTGGACCGCATCGTGGCCATCAAGGTGCTGCCTCGAAAATACACCAAGAGCCCCGAGTTCATCGAGCGGTTCTACGCCGAGGGCAAGGCGGCGGCGAAGCTCAACCATCCGCATATCGTCGGCGCCTTGGACGTGGGCAAGGCCGGCGAGACGCATTACTTCGTGATGGAGTATGTGGACGGTCACACGCTGTATGACGAGATCAGCAGCGGCAAGCACTACGACGAGTCCGAGGTGCTCAGCGTGGCCATGCAGGTCACCAAGGCGCTGGACCACGCCCATAAGCAGGGTTTTGTGCATCGTGACGTGAAGCCCAAGAACATCATGATCACGGGCGACGGCGTGGCGAAACTGGCGGACATGGGCCTGGCCCGGGCGGTGTCGGATCGCGAAGCGGCTGAGGCCGAGCAGGGCAAAGCCTACGGCACGCCCTACTACATTTCGCCCGAGCAGATTCGCGGCGAAGTGCACGTGGACGGCCGGGCGGACATCTACTCGCTGGGGGCGACGCTCTATCACATGGTGACGGGCAAGGTGCCCTTCGAGGGCCCCAACCCGTCAGCTGTGATGCACAAGCACTTGAAGGCCAAGCTCGAGCCGGCCGACGAACTGAACCCCGCAGTCAGCAGCGGTCTGTGCGAAATCATCGAAGTCTGTATGGCCAAGGACCGCAACAAGCGCTACGCCTCGGCCGCGGAGTTGCTCGAGGATCTGGAGGCGGTGGCGCGCGGCGAAGCGCCCCACCACGCCCGCAAGCGCTTTGACCTGGCCGGTCTGGCGGCGCTGGAGCCCGACGAGAACGGCCAAGCCGACCGCATGGGCGAGACGGCCCGGATCATCTATCAGTCGAGCTGGGTCAAACCCCTGATCTGGGCCGCCGCGACCGGCTGGGGATTCGCGGTGGTCATGATCATTATCCTGATCGTCAAGCTGGGTTGAGCGGAGACAGACGCAGGCGAATAATACCCCGCCCGGATCGGTTGTCTGTGCGCCCGGACGCACCGAAGTGCGGCACACCGAGCCTACGACGCGGAGCTCCAGTCGCGATGCCGTCAACACCCCGCAAGCCATTGCACGACCAGGCAAATGAGCCGTCCGAGGTTGGTCACATTCGTCCGCGGCCCGGCAATCGACATCGGTTGTGGCTTCTGGTTCTGGCCGGGCTGTTGGGCGCGGCGCTGTGGCGCGTCGCGGCGCAGGTGGGCGGACCCGGCGTGGATCTGGTTGGCTGGCGGACCGACGCCGTCGCCGCGTTCGCCGAAGCGACCCAGACCGGCCGGCCGGTTTTCATCGACTTCTTCGCCCATTGGTGCGCTCCTTGCGTGATGCTTGATAAGCACACGTTCAGCGACACGAGGGTCGCGGAAACGCTCCGCAGCCGCTTTGTGCCGTTGCGCGTGAATGTCGACCAGAAGGCGAATATGCCGTGGGTCGAGCGCTACAGCGGACCATTTCTGCCGACACTGGCGATTGTGGACAGCCGTGGCGTGCTGATCACACGCCGCGACGGATTTATCGACGCCAAGTCGATGCAGGCATGGCTCGATGCGGCCATCCCCGCGTCGTGAGGCGCGGCAGCCGACGTCGTGGAAGCCCGCCGGGCGCGGCCCTAGAATCCCACACACCGTGGCCAGGCCGGGACGACGCGCATGTGCCGTGTCGCCGGCCGCCGGATCACCAGCGCGAGACAACCCGATGTCCCAGGGACTTGAGAGCATCATCGAGGCTGGCTCGAAACTGTGGCTGGACTCGGTCGATCCGCAGCTGCTTGGCGACAATCTCGCCTGGGGGGCGACCGGGGCGACGTCCAACCCGATCATTGTGCGCGACCTGATCGCGACCGGCCGTTTTGATGGCCGGCTTGCGCGGACCCTTGAGGAGCACGAAGACGACGACGCTGTGGCGTGGGCGATGACGGACCACCTGGTGCGCGACGCCCAGAATATGCTCCACGACGTATGGCGGCATACGAAGGGCGACGATGGCTACGTGAGTTTCGAACTCGATCCGCTGCTGGAAGATCCCCAGCTTGGTCCGCCGCATGATGAGCGTGTGCGCCGCTATGTTGAACTGGGCCGGCACTGGTCGGCTGATCACGACAACCGCATGATCAAGGTGCCGGGCACAGCGGCGGGCATCGACGCGCTGGAGCCGCTGGTGGCGGCGGGTGTGACGGTGAACGTGACGCTGCTGTTCACCCGTGAGCAGTACCAGCGGGCCCGTGACGCGGTTTGGCGCGGGGCTCGGCATCGCAAGCGTCTGGACGACTTCAAGAGCGTTTACAGCATCTTCGTCTCGCGCGTCGACGTCTACACGCGCGAGCACGTCCCGCAGCTCTCGCCCGCGGCCCAGGGCATGGTCGGCATCGTCAACGCCAAGCGGATATGGCTGGACAACCAGGCGTTCTGGTCGGACAGGAATCTGCGGCTGTCGCAGGAGATCGTCTTTGCATCGACAGGCGTGAAGTCGAAGAGCGATCCGGCGGACAAGTACGTTGAAGCGTTTGTCGGCAGCGACATCATGACCAACCCGCCGGCGACCAACGAGGCGGTAAGGACGATGGGTCGATCGTATGCGCCTCGCGTCGGCCAGCTGCCGGCCGCGGCCGTGCTTGACGAGATCGACCGTGAGGTGGACATGGCGCGACTGCACGACGTGCTCATGGCCGAAGGGGTACGCAAATTCGCCGAGCCGGGCCAAGCCTTGTTAGAGCTCATCGCGGACAAACGCCGCGCCATGAGGGTCGGGAGCCGGCGTTGAGCGCCGCGGCGCCCTGTCGGTCCTGGCCCGCGCAAGCCATCGACAACCTGCTTTTGTTGCAGCACGCCCGCCTGACGCTACATACAGACCCTGATGGCCACCATACCGGGGCCGCCCGCCGGAGAACCCGCCTCATGCCTTGCTGTCCCCGTGTTGTCATGGCCGCCGCGGCGCGGGTCGTTCTGTTTTCCGCGACTGTGACGACCGCCCTGCTACCGCCTGGAGGGTCCGCCGCCATGGCTCAGGCCACGTTGCCCGCACCGACACCGTCGCTCGAGCACGCCGACTACCATCGCGACAATCTGAATCTGGCCGGCACATGGCAGAGCGTCACCGGCCATGTCGATGCGCCGCTGTGGAAGCCTGATGCGGCGGCGCAACTCACGTGGGAAGACGCGGTGGTGCCTGGAGCGCTGCCCGCCGAGATGGACCATGCCGATCGACCCGCGCTCGATCAGGTCTGGGCCCGTCGCACGTTCATCCTCACCCAGGCCCAGGCGCGGCGCGGCATTGTCCTTCGCTGGGGCGGGATCCGCTTCGGGGCGACGGCCTGGTTCAACGGGGAAGAGATCGGCGAGCACATCCTCATCGGGCCGGCGGCGATGTCGATTCCCAACGGGCTGGCCCGCGCTGGGGAGAACACGCTGCTGCTGCGCATCCCCGGCTGGGCCGGCCTGCCGCGCAGCGCTTCGGGTTTTACGCTCATGCCGACCGGTTCCGCCAAGGAGCCCTGGGGGGCGAAAACCGTCGGCATTTATGACGACATCTGGCTGGATTTTCACGACGGGCTGTATCTGCGCGATGTGCTGGCCGAGCCGGACGTGGACGGCGAACAGGTCGTCCTCCATATCTGGCCTGATAGCACCGACCCGCTGCCGCCGCGGATCGAGTTCACCGCATCCGTCGCGCCGATCCACCACGCCACTTTCCCGGCGGAAAACCACGTCCGGCGGACGCTGAATACGCAGGAGCTGCCGATCAAACTGCCCGTCCCGGTCGTCGACGCGCATCTGTGGACACCCAACGATCCGCATCTCTACACGGTCCGACTCGACGCGAGCGTGGAAGGCCGGCCGCTGGATCGGGTGTGGTTCAGTTTCGGCATGCGTGAGATCGCCGTAACCGATGGGCACTTCACACTCAACAGCAAGCCTTTGTGGCTGCGGGGCTCGAATCTGGTGTTCGAGTGGCTTTGGGGCGATCTGTTTCGATCTTACGCCAAGCGCTATCTGGTCGACGAAGCGCGGCGGATGAACCTCAACTGCTTCCGGACGCACACGCTCCCACCGCCCACCGACTGGCTCGATGTGTGTGATCAGTACGGCACCATGATTCTGGCCGAGCTGCCGGTGCTCTACAATTACGCCCAGTTCAACTTCACGGCACAGGAGCAGGAGATTTACATCGCCAACGCCCTGGCTGACGCGCGTGGCTGGCTGACGAAGCTGTGGAATCATCCGGCCGTGGTGATGTGGGTGCTGACCAATGAATCGCCGGAAAATGAAGCCCACTGGGAGGCCGGCCGCTACTTCGATTACGTCAAGCAGCTCGATCCGACGCGGCCGGCCATGCGGGCCGGCGGACATGGCGCGGGCGGTACACCGGACGTTCACGACATACACACCTGCTGGAATTTCGCGGCCGGGGTCGAGGGCGGCGTGATGCAGGAGTTCCGCCATCGGGCTCAGAACAAGAACCCTTCCAAGGCGCTGTCCAACAGCGAGTACATGAACATTTTCGGCTGGGAAAGAAATGTACGTCGCTGGCTGGGGGACAGCGAGGAACCGGCAGCGCAGATGGTGTTCGCCGAGTTCATGATGGAGCACACCGAGGCGATGCGCCGTTACCAGTTCGACTGCATTCTGCCCTACATGTACGCCGGCTGGACAGGCATGCGTGGCGCGACGTATTACGGGAACTTCCCCACGCCGATGGCGGCCGCCCTGCACAGCAGCATGGCCCCTGTGCTGGCGAGCCTGGACCTGTTCAACCGCAACTTTGTCAGTGGCTCCACGCGAACCACGAAAATCGCGCTCATCAATGAAACCCACGACCCCGTCGAAGCGACCCTCGATCTGTATGTCACGCCGGTCGACCCGCGCTTCATTCCCGATCCCGTGGCGCTCGATGCGGCCATCTGGCATACTTCACGGACGTTGACCCTGAACGCGCAGCGCATCGACGAAAGTACGGTCGATGTGCCCATTCCCACTGAGCCGGGCAACTACTACCTGGCGGCGGTGCTGCGCCGAGCGGGCGTCGATCCCGTGGTTTCCCAGCGCGTGCTGCGCTCGATCGTCGCGCCCCAGGCGCCGGCGGCGCTGACCGGCGAACGGCCTGTGGCGGTTCTCGGCGGCGATGCGGAACTGCGTTACGCTTTGGATCAACTGGGCATCACGCATGTCAGCGGCCTGCCCGAGAATCTGGCGGACTGCGCGGCCGTGCTGATATGGGACGGCCGATCGGTCAGCGAGTCGCAGCGGTCACGGACGGCGGACATTCGGACGTGGGTCGCGGGCGGCGGGCGCGTGGTCGTCGCGGCTCAGGAAGTCTGGGACTGGGACGATCTGATCGCCTATGACGTGGCGAATGAAGGCAATTACCTAGGAGGCATGTCGTCCCGCGCGTTCCTCTATCCCGAGGTCGATCATCCGGTGCTGGCCGGTCTCGATCCGGAAGTCTTCAAACGGTGGAACCCGCTGCCCGGCAAGGTGGCCGACCGGTACATCAAGCTGATCGACGATGCTGACGCTCAAGTGCGGCGGTTGATGTGGATCGAGAATCCTGACGAGCCGGTGCTGGCCGCCGCGGCGATGGGTGAAGGCGAGATTCTGCTTTGTCAGTTGCAGCTCAAGCATCGGGTGGCGTTGAATCCGCAGCGTTGGTGGGAGTATGACCCGGCGGCGGCGTGGCTGCTGATCCGTCTGCTGGGGGCTCGCTAGCGCCGCGTGACGTGGGAAGCGGGCTTGACCGAAACGCTCACGCATTCGATACTTACCGCTGTGCCGAGGGGCCGCCGCCCGGGCGGGTTGGCCTCGGCTGGCCGCCGGCTCGATGATCGGGCCGCTCCGGCCGCCCTCCCTCCCCAAGGTCCCCGCGGGGCCGCTGGTTTCGGAGCTGTGACGCCCATGAAGCTCGCGATGACGCTTGTTCGTTCGTCGGAACGCGGCCGCTGGCTGACGCGGCTGTCGACAGCTCTGCTGCTTGTCTTCCTGGCTGCCTCGCTCGGCTGCGCCGAGCCGAAGGTTGATCCTTTCCGCACCGGGTTGGTTTACCCGTTGGATGCGCGGCGCATCGGCTTCGTCAAGGTCTGGCGTCAGGAGCTTCGCGTGCCACAGCGTTCGCGTCTGACGCAGGCCCAGGTGCTGGGCGACCTGCTGGTGACTGTCGAGGAGCCGGGCAACGTGATCGCGGCCATGGACGTGGGCACGGGCAAGGTGCTCTGGACGCGCCAGGTGGGCAAACCCGGTGCCGAGGTGTTCCGGCCGCATCGCGTGAACGATCGCCTGCTTCTGAACACGGAGACGACGCTGGTCATCCTCGACGCGAAGACCGGTCGGCCGCTGCAAAGCAACACGCTCACCGCGGTGGTAACGACACCGATGGCGGTGTTCGGTGATCGTGTGGTGTGCGCGGGCGCGGACGGCTATGTGTTCGCCCAGGACATCGCGACGGGCCGCGAGATTTGGGCCTACCGTGTGGGCGCGGCCATCGACCTGCCGCCTGTGGTGTGGGATGACAACGCGCTGATTACCGACATCCGCGGAGTGTATCACCTGCTGTCGATGCGTGATGGCACGCCGCAGTGGGCCGGCCGCACGTTCGCGCGCAGTTCGGCCGCACCGATCATGAGCGCCTGGGGACCGTTCATCGCCAGTCAGGACACCGTGCTCTACGCCCTGGATCTGGCCAGCGGGCAGGATCGCTGGCAGTTTCACGCGGCCACGCCGCTGACGCAGGATCCGGTGCTGCTGGGGGGACGGTTGTACCAGCCGCTGGGACGCCGCGGGCTGGTGGCGCTGGATCCGCAAAGCGGGCAGGTGCTGTGGCGGCACAAGGAGCCCGCCGCCCCGATGGCCCTGAGCGGTGACCTGCTGGCGATGTATACGCGTCCGCGGCTGCGGTTGGCGCATGCCGAAACCGGCGAGGCGGTGGCCGAGACGCTCGTCGCTGATTTGCAGACAGTCCTGGGACTGCCCGACGGCAGTCTGATTCTGGTGGCGCCTGACGGGCAGATTGAACGACTGGATCCGATCTGATGTCGCTGCGCCGACGGCGGTGCGCCCCGAGCCCTGTGAAGCTGTTTCCAATGTTCCCGGCCATGCTTGAGGAGAGCCATGAGCGAACTGGTGCCCGTCAAACGCGCCCTGATCTCGGTGAGCAACAAGACCGATCTGGTGCCCTTCGCCCGCAGGCTGGTGCAACTGGGCGCCCAGATCATCTCAACCGGCGGTACCGCGCGCGTTCTGACGGAGGCGGGCATCGATGTCACGCCGATCGACCAGGTCACCGGCTTTCCTGAGATGATGGACGGGCGGGTCAAGACGCTGCACCCGCGGGTTCACGGCGGTCTGCTGGCGCTGCGGGACAATGCCGAGCACGTCGCCTCGATGCAGGAGCATCGCATCCAGCCCATCGACCTGGTGTGCGTGAATCTTTATCCCTTTGAACAGACGGTGGCCAAGGCGGAGGTCACGGAAGACGAAGCGATCGAGCAGATCGACATCGGTGGGCCGTCCATGGTGCGCAGCGCCGCCAAGAACCATCGCTACGTGGCGATCGTCACCGATCCCAGCCAGTATGACCGTGTGATCGCCAATCTCGATGCGAACAACGGCGCCACCAGCCTCGCGCTGCGCAAGGGATTGGCGGCGGCGGCCTTCGCCCGTACAGCCGCATACGACACCGCCATTGCGGGCTGGTTGGGACAGCGTTTTGGCGGCGTGGACGGTGCCTTTCCCGAGCAGCTTTCACTGCACCTGAGGCAGGTGGGCGAGCTGCGTTACGGCGAGAACCCGCACCAGTCCGCGGCGTTGTATGTCGAGCCCGGCGTCAGCGAGGCCAACGTGGTTTCCGCGCGGCAACTGCACGGCAAGGAGCTGAGCTTCAACAACCTCAACGACGCGGCGGCGGCGCTCGAACTGGTCAAGGAGTTCGACCGGCCGGCCGCGGCGGTGATCAAGCACACCAACCCCTGCGGCTGCGGGATCGCCGATGATCCGGATGGCGCGCTGGCGACGGCCTTCGAGCGGGCCTACAGCGGCGATCCCCTGGCGGCGTTCGGCGGCATCGTGGCGCTCAATCGCAAGGTGGACATGGCGACGGCGCAAGCGATCACCGCAGGCCAGAAGTTCCTGGAGGTGATCCTCGCGCCCGACTACGACGAGGCCGCCCTTGCCCTGATGCGCGAGCGTTGGAAGAACGTCCGCATCCTTGCGACCGGTGAGCTGCCTTCCCCCAACCAGCGTCAGATGCGTCACCGCGATCTGAAGCCGATCCTCGGCGGGGCGCTGCTGCAGGATCGCGACATGGCGTCCATGTCGCCGGACAACTGGCAACTGGCGGCCGGTCCCCGGGCCAGTGAATCGCTGGCGGCCGACCTCGTGCTCGCGTGGTGCACGGCCAAGCATCTGAAGTCCAATGCGATCAGTCTGGTGCGCGGCGGTGCGCTCGTCGGCGCGGGGGCGGGGCAGATGGACCGGGTCGAGTCGTGCAAAATCGCGGTGGCCAAGGCGCGAACTGGCGGCGAAGACCGAGCCCGGGGCGCGGTGGCCGGCTCGGATGCGTTCTTCCCCTTCCGCGACGGCCCGGACGTCCTGATTCAAGCGGGCGTGAAGGCCATCGTGCAGCCCGGCGGCTCAAAACGCGACGACGAAACCATCGCCGCCTGCAACGACGCCGGCGTGAGCCTGTATTTCACGGGTCGTCGGCATTTCCGGCATTGAGAGTCGTAGATCACGCCAAACACCCGGTGAGACGGGCGTCTTGTCCGTCAGGCAAAATCGACGGAGGCCGCCACCCCACCATAGGCCGCGACGGCCAACCTCGCCTGCTGGCGCCCCAGCTTGTTGCGGCACGACTTGGCCGTGATGACCGCGAGGCGCTGGGGCGGTAGAGTAAGTTCTTCACATGCTCAACGTGCTGACCATTGCCGGCGGCGTCGCGCTGATTCTCTTCGGCATCCGCTTTCTGCGCAAGGGGCTGGATCGACTGCTGGGCGACCGCCTTGGCCAGTGGGTGCGGCGACTGAGCAACGGCCGGCTGCGTGCGTTCGTCAGCGGCATCGGCCTGGCGGTGATCGCGCCGTCAAGCACCACGGTGTCGTTGCTGGCGGTGCAGACGATTCACGCCGGCCACGCGGATGCCCGACGCATGCTCGCCCTGGTCTTCGGCGCGGATGTAGGTCTGACGGCCATGGTCATGCTCATCGCCCTGCGGGCGGAGCGGTTTGCACCGCTGCTGGTGCTGGCGGGCGTGGCGCTGTTTCAATTCACCCGCGCCGCTCGGTCGCGAGGCATCGGGCAGGCCATCCTCGCCTTGGGCTTCATTTTCATGGGCATCGGCACCATCAAGACGGCCGCGGGCGCGTTCGCCGACGCGCCCGACCTTCAGACCCTTCTCGAACTGGCGCAGCGGCACGCTTATCTGATCGCCTCAATCGCCGCCATCGTGGCGGTGGTGCTCCAGTCGAGCACGACGACGATCGGGCTGGCCATCGGTCTGGCGGCCGCGGGAACCATGAGTTTGCACGTGGCCATCGCGGCCGTCGCAGGCGCCAATGTGGGCATCGGCGTCACCGCCATGATCCTCGGTTGGCGCAATCGCGAGTCCCGCCGCCTGACTCTGGCCAACCTGCTGGCCAAGATCACTGTCGCCATCGGTGCGATCGCCCTGCTGGACCTGTTCGCCCCCCTGCTGGAGCGGATGCCCGGCGGGATCGACCGGCAGGTGGCGGTGGCGCATCTGCTGTTCAATGTCACGCTCGCGGTGATGTTCCTGCCGCTGGTGCATCCGCTGACGAACCTGGTGCAGCGGCTGGTGCCGGTGATCGAAGGCCCGCGGCCGCGCCCGTTCGGACCGCGGCACATCAACAGTCGTCCAAGTGACAACATGGCGGTGGCTCTCGGTCAGTCCCGGGCGGAGATTCTTCGCGTGGCGGGCATCGTCCGTGAGATGTTCGACGACCTTTGGCGGGCGCTGGAAGGCAACGATCCCCGTCTCGCCCAGCAGGTGCGCGAGCGCGACGACCAGGTCGACCTGCTGGAAGCGGCGATCAAGCGCTACCTCGCGGCTGTGGGCGAAAGCGAGTTCAACGACCAGGCGGCCGAGGAGCAGCTTCTGCAGCTGCGATACGTCTCGGAGCTCGAGAGCGTCGGCGACATCATCGACAAGAATCTGGTCGAACTGGTGCTCAAGCGACATCGCCTCGCCGTGCGATTCTCGCCGGAGGGCTGGGCGGATCTGGAGGATTTTCACAGCAAGGTCATCGAAAACATGGCCATCGCCGAGACAGCCTTCACCACGCGCGACCCGATGCTGGCCCAGCAACTGCTGCGGCATAAGCAGCGGATTTCGGAGCTTGACGTGGAACTGCGTGACCGCCACTTCGCCCGCCTGCGGGCCGGCACCCAGCAGAGCCACGAGACCAGTGCGATCCACCTGGACCTGCTGACACACCTGCACCGGATCAACAGTTGCATCAGCCACGTCGGCCAGGCGATTCTCCTCCAGCAGCCGCAACGCAACCGTGGAGAAGGATGAGCGGCATCAAGCCAGTATCGCGGCGATCTCGTCGCGCAATTGGCGGGCGCCACGGGCCACGGCATCCTTCCAGTCGCCGCCCTGCTTCTCGTAAGCGTAGATCACCGACCGACTGGCGCTGACCAAGGCGCCCGTGCCGTCGTCGTTGAAGCATGCCCGCACGTCCTCGGCCGCGCCGCCCTGAGCGCCGTAGCCGGGAACCAGGAAGATCTGCCGCGGCATGCGCCGACGCAAGGCGGCTGCGTCGGCGGGCTTGGTCGCGCCGACCACGGCGCCGATGGCGCTGTAGCCGGTCTTGCCGACGCATGTCGCCCCAAGCTTCGCCACCATGTCCGCAACCGCATCGCCGACCGTTCGGCCATCGGCGAGAATGAGTGTCTGCAGGGCGTCGCTGCCGGGATTGCTGGTGCGCACCAGCACGAACAGGCCCTTGCCCTGAGCGACCGCGGTTTCGACCAGCGGCTCCAGGCTGTCATCGCCGAGGTAGCCATTGGCGGTCATCGCGTCCGGGCCGCGGGTCGCGGGCAGATCCGTGAACGTCGCATCGCCTAGGCAACCGGCCGCGTAGTGGGCGGCGCTGATGCCGATATCACCTCGCTTGGCGTCATTGACCACGATCAACCCGCGCTCCCGTGCGGCGGCGATCACCTCGCGCATCACGGTGAGACCCGGGCTCAGGTAACGCTCGAAACAGGCGGACTGCGGCTTCACCGCCGGCACAAAATCGGCGACGGCGTCAAGCACACTCAGGCAATAATCACGGATCGCCGCACACGCGCCGGCTGCGTCGCGCGTCGGGTCGGCCGGGCCCTGTTTCCGCAGGATTTCAGGCAACCGCTCGTAGACGGGATCGAGCCCTACGCACACCGCAGCACCCTTGGCGCGGGCGGCGGCAAGCAGGCGGTCGGCGAAATGCTCCATGTGGCGGGCGTCCTCATGTCGGTTGATCTGCGAGGATTGTAGCCCGATTGCGCCCGGTTGGCTCACCACGGTCCGGGCCGCGATCGACAGCGGCGGTCTATAATCGCCGCATGGCCCATCCGCCCGCCAGATCGTCCGCCGAAAAGTCCGCGAAAACGCTTTATCTGATCGACGGCCACGCCCAGATGTTCCGGGCCTACCACGCCATCCGCACGCCCCTGTCCAGTCCCACCACCGGCGAGCCGACGCAGGCGGTGTACGGCTTCGCGGTGATGCTGCTGAAGGTGCTCAACCAGTACAGGCCCGACTACCTGGCCATCGCCATCGACACGCCGGGCAAAACGTTTCGCGACGAGCTGTATCCCGCCTACAAGGCCACGCGTGACAAGGCGCCCGAGGACTTCGCCGCGCAGATCAAACGCATCATCGAGATGATCCGGCTGTTCAACATCCCCCTGCTTGGGCGTGAGGGCGCGGAAGCCGACGACGTGATCGCCACCATCGCCGAGTACGTCGAAACCCTCGACCCCTGGGCTGGCGTCAACCTGCGGATTGTTTCCAAGGATAAGGATCTGCAGCAACTGCTTTCCGAGCGCGTGGCGATGTTCGATGTGCATACGGATGAACTACTCGATGTGGCGGGGCTGAAGGCCAAGCTCGGGATCACGCCACGGCAGGTCGTCGACATGCTCACGCTGATGGGCGACACGGTCGACAATGTGCCGGGCGTCGCCGGGATCGGGCCGAAGACGGCGGCGCAACTGCTTGCCGAGTACGGATCGCTCGAAGGCATCTATGACAATCTCGACAAGATCAAGGGAAAGCGCCACGAGAACCTCGCGGCCGCCCGCGACCATCTGCCGCTGACACGACGACTGGTCACGCTCAAACGCGATGTGGACATTGAGCTCGATCCCGCAGCGGCCGCGCCCGGCGGCGTCGACATCGTCGGCCTGCGGCAGTTTTTCCAGCAGATGGGCTTCCGCCGGTTGGATGGCGAGCTCGACAAGCTGGCCCGATCGCTGGGTGAACAGGAGGCGACTGTTCGGCAGCCGACATCGAAGCCGACGGCGTCATCCCCCGCGGCCGCCTTTGGCGGGGGATTGTTTGATGATCTGGATCAAGGCGACGAATCGACCGACACGGGCGCGCCGGCGCCAGTCCCGCCGCCGATCACCGGCGCGGACGACTGCGCCTACCAGACTATCACCACGCGGGAGCAGCTCGATGACCTGGTCGCCACGCTCCGCGAACAGAAGCTGATCGCGTTGGACACTGAAACCATCGGCCTCGGACCGGATAAGCCCCTGTGCGGCATCTGCCTGGCATGGCAACCGAAGGCGGGCGTGTATGTGCCGACTCGATCGCCCGAGCCTGTGGGCCATCTCGACGAGCGGACCGTGCTCGACATGCTGCGGCCGATCCTTGAGGACGCCACAATCGCCAAGTGCGGGCACAACATCAAGTACGACCTGCGTGTACTGCTCAGGGCCGGCGTGCATGCGCGCGGCGTGATCTTCGATTCGATGATCGCCGCGTTTCTCGCGGGTCTGCCCAGCCGCGGCATGGATGATTTGTCACGCAGCCTCCTGGGACACGCGCCGATCCCCATCAGCGCCCTCATCGGCGAGCGTGACACGGGCAAGGGGGGCAAGTCTTCCCAGGCGACGATGGATACGGTCCCACTGGATCGCATCACTGCCTACGCGGCGGAGGACGCGGATATCACCCTGCGGCTGCATGACGTGTTGTCGGCGAAGCTCGCTGCATTGGACATGATCCCGCTTGCCGAGCGCATCGAAATGCCGCTGGTGGAAGTGCTGGCCGACATGGAGCATGCCGGCATCCGCGTCGATCCCGACGAGTTGGCGCGTCAGGGTGACGAACTGCGCGGCCGCATTGCTGAGTTGCGCGACCAGTTGCACGAGGCGGCCGGAGGGCCGTTCAATCCCGATTCGCCCAAGCAGCTTGCCGAAGTGTTGTTCACCCACCTGGGCCTGCCGGTTGTGAAGCGCACACGCACCGGGCCGTCGACGGACATCGAGGTGCTTGAGAAGCTGGCCGACCCGGACAACCCGGATGTGGCCGAAGCGCAGCGCCGCGTGCCGCAGCTCATGGTGGAATATCGCCAGCTCACAAAGCTTGTCGGTACGTATCTGACTTCGCTGGCCGATGCGATCGACCCGAAGACTGGCCGGGTGCATGCGAGCTTTCATCAGACGGGCGCCGCGACGGGTCGGCTGTCGTCGAGCGGGCCGAATCTGCAGAACATCCCCATCCGCACCGAGATCGGCAAACAGGTGCGCAAGGCGTTTGTCGCGGAGCCCGGCCACCGGCTCATCAGCGCCGACTACTCGCAGATCGAACTGCGCGTTCTCGCCCATCTGTCGGGCGACAAGGCCCTGCGCCGCGCCTTTGAGGCCGGCCAGGATATCCATCGCTCCGTCGCGGCCGAGGTGTTCAACGTCAAGCTCGACGACGTGACCAAGGAACAGCGGGCCCGAGCCAAGGTGATCAACTTCGGCATCGTGTATGGTGTGACGCCCTATGGCCTATCGCGGCGCATCGAGGGACTTGATGTCCCGGCCGCAAAGCAGCTCATCGCCGATTATCGCAGACGCTTTTCAGGCATCGACGCGTTTCTGGAAAAGTGCATCGCCCACGCGGCCGACCACGGTTACGTGAAAACCTTCTTCGGCCGCCGCCGCGCGATTCCGGAGATTCACTCGAGCAACCCCAATCGCCGAGCGCTGGGCGAGCGCCTGGCCATCAACACGGTGGTGCAGGGCAGCGCGGCCGATCTGATCAAGCTGGCGATGGTGAACCTGCATCGCCGCATCCAGAACGAGAAACTGCCGATGCGTCTGCTGCTGCAGATCCATGACGAACTGGTGGTGGAAGCGCCGGAAGCCGATGCGCAGGCCATGGCGACGATCGTCATTGATGTGATGCGGCACGCGATGGACCTGTCCGTTCCGTTGGATGTCGAAGCGGGGATCGGGGTGGACTGGTTGAACGCGAAGTAGGCGGGGAATTCACCATGGAGACGCGGAGGGCGCGAAGAGAGAACGGGGAATTTCTAAGGAAGGCAGGAATGCAGGAAGCGGGCGCAGGATGCGGAATGGGATGTTGCGGGTGAACTGGCGCCACCGGCGTCGTCATCCGGTCGTCAAGCCCTTAGCCGGACTGCTACGCAGTCCGGACCGGATTGCGAAGCAATCCGGCTACTGTTCTTCCTGATCCAGCTTCGACGACTGTGGTTCCCACAGATGCCTGCGAGCGTCCATGTACGTCTTGAGGCGGTAATACCGGCCGGCGAGCCTCATGTTGTCGGCCCGATAGTGCTTCGTGTATTCGGCGTCAACGAACCCGCTGGCGCGCTGAAAGACGTCATCAGCATAGGCATCGTCCTGGTAGATCGAACGCGCTTCGGAGCCAAAGACGTCCACCATCTGGAGACCGTCATCGGCACATGTCAAGAACCCCTGAGTTGAGGCGGCGACCCTCCCGAAGGCAACGTCCAACGACGCGTCATGGCTGAATCCGGAGCGCTGTGAAAGGAAACGTCGCACCATTTCGGACACAATCACGCGGGGGTACTGGGCGTGCCGCTCGGAAAGCCCGTAGACCTCTTCAAGTGCCGGCCCATAGAAATTGCCCGGATTCCCATGTGGCAGATCGACCCCTACTCCGACTGTGATTGAGCCACGAATCGGGACGCCCTCAGCAAGCGCCTCTGCGATTAGCATGGCACACACGCCGATCATTCGAGACAACGCCGCGGGAGACTTGTCGCCGCTCCCGTTAAGGAGATCAGCAAACGCGACGAACGTGTCGGAGAATTGCTGTGTTACGATGCTGGCGTCTTGGAGCCGATAGAAGGCATCCTTCATTCCGGGTGGCCATTGCTGCATCACAGACTCCGGCGTACGAATCAGATCCAATTCCTTGAATAGCTCCTCGAAACGACGCCGGTAGCGAAGAACGCAATCGATAGTGTCCTTTACGACCTGTTCTTCTTCTGGCGTCGTTTTCTCTTGGGCAGGCCACCGCTTCAGCCTTTCTTTCTGCCCGAGAACATCAAGGAAGCAGACCGCGTAGTAGCCTACGCGCATCCGGCCCTCGTTCATCGGGCACGGTCCGTCACTACTCCCCGGTGTGTCGGTGGCCTGCTTGTCGTTTGCCATGATTCCCTTCCTGCTTTCCTGCCTTCCTTATAGCTCTTCTCCGTGCTCTCCGTGTCTCTGTAGTGAGATGTCTTGTCGGGCCCCGGGCGTGGACCGGGGATCCGGGTGCGTGCCGTGGCTTGGGGTGGCCCCCGGCCGCGGGCCGGGGGCTAAATGGGGCGAGATTGGCGCGGGGGAGGATGCGGTACGGCGCGCGGGGATGGGCCACGAGAACGCGGTCTACGCGTGGGCGTCGGCGATGATCTGCTGGGTGAGTTCCCAGAAGCGGGCTTCGCGGAAGGCGGTGGCAGCGCCGGGCAGGGAGCCGTGGCGCTGGGTGTGGTGGTTCCAGTTGTTCTGGGCGGCGAGCAGACGCTGGCTGGCGTGCTCGACCTCGCCGCGCTGGCCGGTCTTCTGGAAGCGGCGATAGGCCACCAAGCCGTCGGTCAACTCACGCAGCGTGGCGAACAGCGACTCGCCATAAGACAGGGTGTTCACCAGCGGGTCAAGTTGACGGCGGTTCTCCGGCGTGACGGCCCGCTGAAGGCGCATACGGTCCTGGCCGATGCGCTCGGCGGCGGCCTGCTTCTCGCGGACCACTTCCTCCAAGGTGCTCTCGGGCAGGCGCTGCATGACGCGCCACGCCGCCTGGGCGTCGATCAGATCGTCCTGGATCACGTCGCCGCTGGGGTGCCATGGCTTGGTGAGGCTGCGGGCATAGGGACCAAAGTAGAAAGCCTGCAGGGCATTCTGCGTCGAGTTGGTGAGCACCTGCCGCATCGCGGCGGCCGCCGCGTCAACGAGCCCCATATCGCTGGCGATCCACTGATTGGCAAGAACATCCGCGGCAACGGACGGCTGATCGGCCAGGCGGGGAATGGAGACGACGTTGGCGTCGATCCATGTTTCATCCTTCACGAAGGGTCCGCCCCATCCGCCGCCGCGCACCCACGCGAGCAGACCGATGACGTTGACCTGCCTGACGATCTGGGCAAGGCCGCAGGCGGCATCGCCTTCGACTTCGGGATGGCCGTCGCGCCACAACGGCACCTGCCAGTTGGGGATGCCGCCCTTGCCTTCAAATTCGCGCTGGCACTGCAACTCATAGAGGATCGGCCGATCACCAAAAATCCGACTGCACGGGTTCCAGTGCTGGTAGCGCCAGAAATCGGTGTGGGTGAACTTGAAGGCGAGAATAAACCGGCTGTCGCCCGGGTCACCGGGCAGGCGGTCGCGGAGCTGCTGGCATATTTCGACGCTGTCGTGCATGCCGCCAGGGCGGACATTCCAGGCGCGGGCGATGAGCGTGCGGCCATACTTGCCGACGACAAGTTTGTGAAACCGGTCGAGCAGGCCGGCGATGCGGTCGGCCCGGCCGAGCCGGCTGCACTGCGGGCAGTGCGGCAGGTAGAGGTCGTTGCCCACCAGCCAGGGCAGGCGGCCCGCGTCACTGTCGCCGAAGCGCAGCACGACGCCGCGAACTTCAGGGTACAGTCCGAGCATGGCGTCGAGGGCGGCGACGCTACGGTCGAGGGCAGCCTCGCTGGCAGGGCAGATGGTGTCGGGCTTACGCTTGCATGTGAAAGCGTCAAGGTTCTGGTCAACGATGTGGCGCGGCAGGCTCAGCGCGTCGTATGTCACAAAGACGTCCAAGCCGGCCTGCGAGGCGTGCTCAATGGTCTGGCGTGTCTCGGCGAACTGTTGCCCGATCCAGTGGCGCATCTCGCCGACAGGCACATCCTCAGGGCTGGCGACGCCGGACAGGCCGGTGGTCTCGTACAGCACCAGACCGTTGTAACCCAGCTCACGCAAGAGGCGTGGGTCGCGGTAACGCGAAGCAGCCTTGGGTTCGCCCGGATTGTCCAGCAGCGTCGCCAGCTTGAGCATGAAGGGGTTTTAGTCGAATCGTGCGCCGGGGGCAAGAGGGTGCGGATTACCGATTTCAGGCAGGTGGTCTTCGATCGGTGGGCGCGGCCGCATTCATGGCTCAGTCGTAGCCGAGGCGGGCCAGGTCATCTTCGTCGAGGCCGAAGTGGTGGCCTATCTCGTGCAGGAGCGTGATGTGGATCTGGCGGCGCAGCTCGCGCATGTCCGGCCGGCCGATGCCGCCGGCGGCGTCATAAATCGGGCGGCGAAAGAGCATGATGTGGTCGGGCACGTCGGGGCGGTCTTCGACGCTGCGCTCGGTGAGGGGGATGCCGGTGTGCAGGCCCAGCAGATCGTCGCTCGCGTCAGGATCGGCGTCCTGATCCTCCTCGGTGAAGCCCAGTTCGTCGAGCAGTTGGTCGCTGGGCTCGTCTTCGACGATGACGGGTACCTCGTCGAGCCACTGGCGCACCTGCGGCGGCAGAGCGTCGAGTTCGGCTTCGAGCAGGCGATCGAAGCGGTCACGCTGGGCGGCGGTGAGGCGTGCCATCACTGGGTGCTGTGGTTGACCTGCTTGCCGTCGGCGTCGCCGGAGAGTTGGAGGCCGCCGACGACCTGGCGCAGGACGCCGCAACCCTGGCCGGCAAGCCAGGTCGCGAGGCCGTCGAGGATCTTCAGCGGCGTCGCCGGGTCCACGAACAGGGCCGTCCCAACCGCCAGCCCCGAGGCCCCGGCCAGCAGGAACTCGGCCGCGTCCTGCCACGTCTGGATGCCGCCCATCCCGATGATGGGCACACCGGCGTCACGGGCGACGGTGCGGTAGACCTTGGAGACCATCTGGACGGCGAGGGGACGGATGGCCGGGCCGGACAGACCGCCGGTGACGTTGGCCAGGCGCGGCGTGCGCTTGTGGATGTCGATGGCCATGCCGGTGAAGGTGTTGACCATGCTCAGGATGCTGGCCCCGCCCTCGATGGCGGCGGCGGCGGTGGTGGTGATGTCCGTGACATTAGGCGAGAGCTTGACGATGAGCCGACAGTCCGAGCGCATGGCGGCACGGACTTGTTTCACCAGCTCGCGCAGCAGCGGCGGATTGGTGCCGAAAGTCAGGCCGTCACCGACATTGGGGCAGGAGACGTTGAGCTCGATGGCGTCGACGGTCTTCTCCTGGCTGATGCGGCCGGCGGCGATGGTGTAATCATCGACACTGTGGCCGGCGACATTGACGATGATCCGCGGGCTGGTCTTGCCCGGTTCGCCCCGTCCACCGCCCGTGCGCATGCGCTCAAGCTGCGGCAGCTTCTCGGCGAGGAAGACGTTCAGGCCGACGTTGGCCAGGCCGATGGCGTTGAGCATGCCGCCGCGGGTTTCGACGATGCGGTAGGCCTCGTTGCCCTGACGTGGCTCGCGGGTGATGCTCTTGGTGACGAACGCTCCCAGACGGGTGAGGTCGAGGAAGTCGGCATATTCCCACGCATAACCGCAGGTGCCCGAGGCGGTCATCATCGGGTTGGCCAGGGTCAGGCCGGCAAGGTCGACGGACAGGTCGACCGGCGGCGAGGGCGGCAGATCTGCGGCGGGTTTCGGCGTCGAGCGTGCGGACATGGGCGGCGGGTCTCGGTTACAGGCCACGTCGAGGGAGGATGGTTCTTCAGGGTCTATTCTACGGCTTGCGGCCTGGAACGTGAGCTTCGCGATCGCCACCACGCGCGACGCGCGGCCGACGGCGATACGATAGCCCGTTCATGGCCAAAACCGCCCCCCTGCCGCTGATCTTCGATCTCACACCCGACACCCTGCGCGATCACGTGACGGCGCTGGACATGCCGGCCTTCCGGGCCAGGCAGGTGCTGGAGTGGGTCTACGACCAGGGCGTGCTGGATCCATCGGCGATGACCAATCTCTCGAAGGCGGATCGTGAGAAGCTGGCGGCGGCGATCCGCTTCGGCAGCGCCCGGGTGCTTGGCCATCAGCAGGCGACCGACGGCGTGCAGAAGCTGCTGGTCCAGTGGGACGTGGTGGGTGATCGCGCCGGTTCGGCGGGCGACGCGGAGGCTGAAGATCCGGCACGGCAGACCGAGTGCGTCATGATTCCCACCGAAGACCGCCACACCGCCTGCATCTCCAGCCAGGTGGGCTGTCCGGTGGCCTGCCGCTTCTGCGCGTCGGGGCTGGGCGGACTCGACGGCAACCTCAGCAGCGGGCAGATCGTCGAGCAGGTGTGGCGGCTGGCGCGGCTGGACGGCGTGGGACGGATTTCGAATGTCGTATTCATGGGCATGGGCGAGCCGCTGGCGAATTTCGACGCGGTGGTTGCGGCGATCCGGATGCTGATGGCCGACTGGGCGATGGGGATTTCGGCGCGGCGGATCACCGTCAGCACGGTCGGTCTGCCGGCGCAGATACGGCGCCTGGCGGAGATCGACCTGCCCCTCACGCTGGCCATCAGCCTGCATGCGCCCAACGACGCCATCCGCCGGGAGCTGATCCCGTGGGCCCAGTTTGTGAGCATCGCGCAGCTTGTCGAGGCCGGCCGGGCGTACTTCGAACGGACCGGGCGCGAGATCACACTCGAGTACCTGCTGCTGGGCGGCGTCAACGATCAGCCGGAGCACGCGCGTGAGCTGGCGTCGGTGGCCGGGAGTCTGCGGGCGAACGTGAACCTGATCCGCTACAACGAGGTGTGTGGGCTGCCCTACCAGCGGCCTGGAAGCGAGGACGTACACCGGTTTCAGCGGATTCTGCGCCGCGCGAAGGTCAACGCACATATCCGCGCCAGTCGGGGGCGGGACATCGCCGCCGCCTGCGGGCAATTGCGTCATGAGGCGAAGTTGCCGCGTCCGGCTTAGCCTCTCTTGTCTCCCGCCGCCCCGGCCTTGGTTTCGGCGGCCTCTGGTCCTTACAATGCATGCCATGACGGTTTACGAAACGATCAGCCACCAGCAGATACGTCAGTGGTGCGAGGCCCGCAGCCTTTGGCCGGGGTGCGTGCCGGGCCAGCCCGACCGCGTGCGTGTCGGCGGGTCGGACATCGTGGAGCCCGAAAAACTGGAACTGCTGGATTGGGACGACTGGTTCGACGCCTTCGAAAAGCGGCAGCTCAAGTTCGTCTATGACCCGGTGCAGGGGTGGTTTGACCTTCAGAGCCGCAACGTGCGACCGGACTGAGCCGGCGCGTCTGGAGGCAACCGCAGCCAGGTTGGCCCCCCACCGCCGGGCCCGTTACAATCGCATGCTATTGATGTCCGCGTAGCTCAGCTGGATAGAGCGTCTGCCTCCGGAGCAGAAGGTCGCAGGTTCGAATCCTGCCGCGGATGTTGACGTAAGCCCCTGCAATCTGAGCGCTTGCAGGGGTTTTCTTTTTGGATTGGTGGTGGCTTCTTGGGCGATCTGCCGTCGGGACGGGCTGATGTTTCGCACCGCCTCAGCCAACATCGAGGAACTGGCGCAGCGGGCAACGTACGTCGGGCGAATCGGTGTGGGCACACGGGCCGCCCTTGCGAACATCGCACGCACCGTTGCAGACGCTCAGCAAGGCCAGCAGGCGAGTTCGAGCATTTTCGATGCGGCGCCGCATGGCTTTCACGGTGGTGTTGCATTGTCGAGCCGCCTCGGCGGGGGTGAGGCCCTCGACGCAGATCATCTCGATGGCGGCGCGCTGCAGAGGCGACAACTCGGCGATGACCCGCTGAAGCCGAGCGACCAGGTCGCGTTGTTCGACGTCGCGCATGCCTGAGCGCCGCTCCTGCTCGGCCAGGCCTTGGGGCAAGGCGCCCGCGGCACGCCGTCGTCGCTGCGCGAAATACTCGCGCAGGACATTGCGGGCGATGGCGATCAGAAAGGTTCGCAGCGAAGCCCCCCCGCGGAAGTGGTTTCTCATGCGCCAGGCGCGGACGAATACTTCCTGCACCATGTCGTCAAGGTCATTGGCGTCAAGACCGTGCGCCTGGCGCATGAGGTAAGCGCGGATAATCATGTGGTTATCGTGATGTAACCGCACGAAAAAGTTGCGATCGTGCCGGTAGGCGGCGAGAACATCGTTCTTGACCATCTGCCGTTCTTTGACGTGAGGCATAGCGACATCCCATTTTGCGGCGTCCACGACATTGCACATCGGCCAGCCACGATGGTGACGGCCCTGAAATGACCTGATTCCACTGCGCACGGCAGCCGCGCGGCCACTCGTGATGGCGTGCCTCGCTGACTTGCCGCGCCTGATCCGCATCGTCTGCCTCACCGGTCGCGCATCTGACCCATCAGCGCCGCGGTAAGCCAGCCGGCAGCGGGCCGTCGGGCCCGTGTCAGCGAGCCGCTGGTGCGAGCGTCTTGCTACGCCAGGCGACCCTCTCAATTTTTCGATACCGGCCCATCCGTGAACCTTGGCAAATCACCAGCCCTCGCGATCCCATGAGCGCCCCCGTGCAACGATCGGCCTTCGTTCTCGCTGTCTTCGCCCCAGGAGAGGGGATTCAACGGGATCAGCGATCCGGCGGCCAGGCGCCAGGCGACCTCATCTGCCAAGACCGACCTACGTTAACAAAGCCCCGCGCATCGCCTGTGCCATCAGAACGGCACTGGCGAATTTCCCATCGGGGGTCGTACGCATACCAGACCGTGCACCAAGGATATCTCCGCACAACGCGACTATCCCTCGCATTTGCAGGGAAAACCCCGATGGTCATTCCACACTATCGATTTCGGTCGCGGCCTCAGCTGTCAGCGCACGAACATGCCGAACCACCCCGTCGCCGAGTCCGGCCATATCATAGCCGCCTTCGAGGATGCTGACTACCCGTCCATGGCAAAACCGATCGGCCACGTCGACCAGGGCGGCGGTCATCCATTCGTATGATGCCGGTTCGAGCTCAATATCCGCCAGCGGATCGGCTGCGATCGCATCGAAACCGGCGCTGACAAGCAGGAATTGAGGCTTGAATTTCTCCAGCGCGGGCAGCACTTGGTCCGTGAAGGCGCGGTGATAGTCGGCGTCGTTGGCGCCGGGCAGCATGGGAATGTTGAGTGTGAAGCCTTCTCCCTTTCGGCTGCCTCGCTCATATTCATACCCTGTGCCGGGGAAGAGAAACTTGGGATGCTCGTGCAGGCTGATGAATATCACGTCGTCGCGCAGCTCGAGAAGGTGCTGCGTGCCATTGCCGTGGTGGACGTCGAAGTCCACGATGGCGACACGTTGCAGGCCGCGATCACGGATCAGGTGGTCGGCCGCGATGGCGATGTTATTGAAGATGCAGAAGCCCATGGGCAGGTCGTACTCGGCGTGGTGGCCGGGGGGGCGGACGGCACAGAACGCGCGTCGCACCTTGCCGTCCATGACGGCGTCGCACGCCGCCAGGCAGCCGCCGACCGCCATGAGGGCCGCGTCGTAGCTGCGTCGGCTGATGCGGGTGTCCGGCGGGCCGACGCAGGTCTCCCCGTTCGCGCATGCCATGCGCATACGGTCGATGTAGCCCGGATCGTGGATCCGTCCGATGATCTCGACATCGGCGGGGCCGAAGGTGATCGGCGTCATGCGCCGCAGCAGACCCGCCCCGCCCAAGGCGGCGACAATGGTGCGTAGCCGGCCAGCGTGCTCCGGGTGCAGCGGGCCGGTGTCGTGCTCCAGGAAAATGTCGTCAAAAATCCAGCCGACAGACATGGCTCTACGATAGCGTTAACACGCCCGTCTGTCGTGGCCGTTAGAATGACGGCGTTGGCGCGGCCGCCACGCGGACCGGGCGTCAACATCTTGCCCGCAGGAGTTCGGCCGTGCCCTCCGATCTCGATCCGTTCTTCTCTCCCGGTTCGGTGGCCGTCGTCGGTGCAAGCCGCGAGCCGCACAAGGTTGGCCATGAAGTCCTGGCGAACCTGCTCGAGGGCGGCTTTGAGGGCGAGGTCTATCCAGTCAACCCGCACACGGACGAACTTCTCGGCCGCAGGTGCTACCCCGATCTGCGGGCGATCGGCCGAGCGCCTGACCTGATCGTCATCTGCGTGCCCGCGCCGGTGGTGCCGTCGATCATGCGGCAGGCAGTCAACATCGGCGTCAAAGCGGCGGTCATTATCACGGCCGGCTTCAAGGAGGTGGGCGAGCAGGGTGCTCAACTCGAGCGTGACGTGGTCAACATCGCCCGGGGCGGCGGGATGCGGGTGATCGGGCCCAACTGCCTGGGGCTGCTCGCGCCGCGATGCAAACTCAACGCGGGGTTCGGCGGCAAGCTGCCGCCGCTGGGCGGCATTGGCTATATTTCGCAATCGGGCGCCCTGCTCTCGGCGATCCTGGACATCGCCCGCGCGCACAAGATTGGATTTTCAGCGCTGTTGAGCATCGGTAACAAGGCCGATGTCAATGAGCTGGATGTTCTGCGCAGCCTCGGGGACGACGAGCAGACGACTGTCATTGCCGGCTACCTCGAAAGCATCGAAGACGGGCACGCCTTCGTGCAGGAGGCCGAGCAGATCTCACACCGCAAACCGATTCTGCTGATGAAAGCCGGCGGCTCGGAGATCGGGGCCCGGGCGGCCAGCTCGCACACGGGCAGTATGGCCGGGGCCGAAAGCGTCTACGAGAGTGCGTTCGCGCGGGCGGGCGTGATTCGATGCGAGTCGATCAAGCGGCAGTTCGATTACGCGGAAGCATTCGCCACGCAGCCGCTGCCAGCCGGGCCGCGCGTGGCCGTGGTCACGAATGCAGGCGGCCTGGGCGTCATGGCCGCGGATGCGGTCGAGGACTACAAGCTCGAGTTCGCCGAGTTGTCCGAACAAACGCAACAGGCCCTGCGCGAGGTTCTGCCGCCCGAGGCGAACTACCACAACCCTATCGACGTCCTGGGCGACGCCCTGCCGCAGCGATTCGAGCAGGCGATGCAACTGGCGCTGGCTGATGAGCATGTGGACTCGCTTCTGGTGCTGCTCACCCCGCAGGCGGTGACCGACGCCACGGGAACAGCCCATCGCGTTGTGCAGGTCGCGCGGGATCTGGCGGCGTCGGGACGTCAGAAGCCCATTCTCGCCAGCTTTCTGGGCGCCCACGAGGTGGAGGGCGCGCTGGCGGTGTTCCAGGCCGGCCGAATTCCCTGGTACGACTCGCCGATCAGCGCCGTTCGCACCGTGCGGCGCATGGTGGACTATGTGCGTTGGCGCAACCGACCCAAACGCGTGGTCAAGCTGTTTCCCATCAACCGTCATCGTGTGGAACGCATCATCGACCGGCACATGCGGCGAAGCGACTGGGAAATCGGCGAGTTCGAGTCCAAGGAGATTCTTGAAGCATGCGGCTTCGTGACGCCCCGCGGTTCGCTGGCGACGACGGCCGACCAGGCGGTCAGCATCGCTGAGCAAATCAACTACCCCGTGGTGCTCAAAATCTGGTCGCCGGACATTCTGCACAAGACGGAGGTGGAAGGCGTCAAGCTGGGCATCAACAGCGCGCAGGAAGTGCGGGACGCGTTTGACCTGATGATGTACAGGGTTCCCCAGCAGCGGCCGGATGCGCAGATTCTCGGCGTGCTGGTGCAGGAGATGTGCCGCAGTGGGCAGGAAGTCATCCTTGGGATGACGCGCGACCCGCGTTTTGGACCGGTCATGATGTTCGGCATGGGCGGCATCTACGTGGAGACACTGCAGGATGTGTCGTTCTACCTTGCACCGCTGACGGCCGAAGAGGCGCGGCAGATGCTGCGCAACACACGGACCTATCAGATGCTGCGGGGCACGCGTGGTCGCGAAGGTGTAGATATGGAGGCCATCGCCGAAGCGCTGCAGCGCCTGAGCCAGCTTGTGACCGAGTTTCCGCAGATTCAGGAAATGGACATCAACCCGCTGATGGTCGGGCCCGTGGGCGTCACGCCGATCGCCACGGACGCCCGCATCCGCCTGGGGCATCCGGACAAACCGACCTAGCGCGTCGACGCCGCGCGACAGGGACCGACCGACCATGGAACCGTTCGACTGGCAGCAACGTTTCGCCGACCGCATCGGGGACGACCGTGAGGCGATGAAGCTCATCCGCCCCGGCCACAGCATTTTCATAGGCACCGGCTGTGGTCAGCCTCAGCACCTGGTTCAGGCGCTGGTGGATCACGGCTCGCACATCTACGACGCGCACGTGATCCACCTGTTGACCAAGGGCATGGCTCCGTACGTGCAGGACAAATTCCGCGACAACTTTAAGATGAACACGTTCTTCGTGGCCGAGAACGTGCGCGACGCAATCGACAGGGGCATCGGGGATTACACGCCCATCTTCATGTCGGAGATCCCCCGTGAGTTCGAGGAGGGCCGCATCGCGATCGACGTGGCCCTGTTGAGCGTCTCCCCGCCGGACGCCCGCGGGCTCTGCTCGCTGGGGGTGTCGGTGGACATCGTCAAGGCGGCGGCCACCAATGCCAAGTTCGTCATCGCCCAGGTGAACGCCAACATGCCGCGCACCTTCGGCGACAGCTTCCTGCATGTGAACCAGATCGATCTACTGGTGCCTTACGATGAGCCGGTGCTCGAGGCCGAGCCGCCTCGCCTCGATGACCGCGTGCGGGCGATCGGCCAGAACATCGCCCACCTGGTCGAGGACGGAAGCACGGTGGAGCTGGGCATCGGCAACGTGCCGCAGGCGGTGGCCGAATTTCTTCGCGGCAAGAAGCATCTGGGCATCCATACGGAAATGTTCGGCGACTGGATGATCGACTTGGTGGAAAGCGGAGCCGTCACCTGTGAGAAGAAGTCGCTCAACCGCGGCAAGATCGTGGCCAGCTTCGCGATGGGTTCGCGAAAGCTCTACGACTACATCGACAACAACCCCCTGTTCGAGTTCTACCCGACGGAGTACGTCAACGACCCGTTCATCATCAGCCAGCACGAAAAGCTGGTGGCGGTGAACGTGGGGCTGGAGATCGACCTGACGGGGCAGGTGTGCTCGGATTCTCTGGGGCATCGCTTCTACAGCGGCGTGGGCGGGCAGGTGGACTTCATCCGCGGCGCGGCCCGCAGCCGGGGGGGCAAACCGATCATCGCCCTGCCCTCGACGGCCAAGGAGGACACGGTCTCGCGTATTGTCCCGACGCTCACCGAAGGCGCCGGCGTCGTCACCACGCGCGCGGACGTGCACTACGTGGTGACGGAATACGGCATCGCCTACCTGCACGGCAAGAGCATCCGCGAGCGGGCGATGGCTCTGATCAGTGTCGCCCATCCCAGGTTCCGCAAGGAGCTGATCCAGGCCGCCAAGAGCCGCAAGTACATCTACGAGGACCAGATTGAACTGTCATGGGATGCTGTGCGCTATCCTAAGGAGCTGGAGCGCTATCAGACCCTGCGCGACGGTACGGAGATCTTTTTTCGTCCGGTGAGGCCCACCGACGAGGACGCGCTGAGCGAAATGCTTTACTCGCTTTCGGGCGATTCGGTCCGTAAGCGGTTCTTCACCCACACGATGACCTTCCCGCACAAAGACGTGCAGCGGCTGACCAACATCGATTACGAACAGAATCTGGCGATCGTGGCCGTGGTGCCCGGCGCGGTCCAGGAAGAGGAAATCGTGGGCATAGGACAGTATTTTCTCGATCCCAAGACGGCCTCGGCGGAAGTGGCCTTCATCGTTCACGACGACTGGCAGCAGAAAGGCATGGGCTCGCTGCTGCTGCGATATCTGGCGGAGATCGCCGAGCGGCGAGGCATCCGCAAGCTGGACGCGAAGGTGCTGCCGGTGAACAAGTCGATGCTGGCGGTGTTCCACAACTCGGGCCTGCCCTGCCGCACGGAGTTCGATGGCGACGCGTACTCGGTGGACCTGGATCTGCAGGGCGCCAAGTGACCTGGCGGCGCGTGGCGGATGGGCGCGGAGGCCGGCGGCGCGTTACAATTCGGACATGTCAAGGGTTTGTCTGGCGGGCCGAGCCGACAGCCCGCCCAGGGAGTCCAAGTGATGCGTTTGAAAGTCTGTTCCCTCAAGAAAGATGAGTGGCTCGATGACGCGCGGATCGAGGAGCGTGACGGCAAGGCCGTGCTCAAGGCCGCAGGCCAGCCGCTCTCACCCGAGGCCGCGGAACAGCGCGACCTGGAAGTCGTGGACGCCACGGCCCAGGAACTCGCCCGGCTGCGCGAGGCCGGCTACCGCCTTCGCGGCATGTGGACTGAAGATGAGATCAAGGAGGCCTACCGGTCCATGCGCTCGTTCGTGCGCTGGCGCAAGGGCAGCGAATTCGAGATCGAGGACTTCGCCAACCAGTTGCACATGCACCGCAGCCTCGCCTCACTCGCCGCCGAACATCTGGAAGCCAATGGCGAACTGACCAGCACCAACGGCCGCTACCGGCTGCAGACGTTCGGAATGGATTGACCAGTCATGCTCATGGCTACGATGCGCTGGCAGATAAATTGGTGGGCTACGGTTGAACACCGAACTGAACGGATGCGCGTGGCCGTGAACTGACAATCGTCGCCTGTCACCGGATCCTCGGCGCGTTCATCGATGTTCATCTGTGGCCTGCATGCTTCTGCCTGTCATACCCGTTGCAGGCTGTTTGACCCACCAAATGAAACAGGGCCGAGCGTTTCGCGTGCTCGGCCCTGTTGGTTGAAGCACTGGATGTGAACGCCTCGCCTCAGCCCTTGGGCCGGTTGGCCACCAGGCTTTCGACGACGGTCGGATCGGCGAGGGTCGAGGTATCGCCGACCTTGTCCGGCTCGTTCTCGGCGATCTTGCGCAGGATGCGGCGCATGATTTTTCCCGAACGGGTCTTGGGCAGCCCCGGGGCCCATTGGATGACGTCGGGCGTGGCGATGGGGCCGATCTCGTGGCGCACGTGCTTGACCAGTTCCTTCTTCAGATCGTCCGAAGGACTCTGGCCGGCCTTGAGGGTGACATAGGCGTAGATGCCCTGGCCCTTGATCTCGTGGGGGTAGCCGACGACGGCGGCCTCGGCGACGGCCGCATGCGACACAAGAGCGCTTTCCACTTCGGCGGTGCCCAGACGGTGGCCGGAGACGTTGATGACGTCGTCGACGCGGCCCAGCAGCCAGTAGTCGCCGTCGACGTCCTTGCGGCAGCCGTCGCCGGTGAAGTAGTAACCGGCATAGGTGCTGAAATAGGTCTGGACGAAGCGCTCGTGGTCGCCCCAGGTGGTGCGCATGATGCCGGGCCAGGGCTCCTTGATGCAGAGCTTGCCGCTTTCGCCGGGACCGACTTCCTTGCCGTTGTCGTCGAGGATGATGGGCTGGACGCCGAAGAACGCCCGACTGGCCGAGCCGGGCTTGAGCTTCATCGCACCCGGCAGCGGCGTGATGAGGATGCCTCCGGTCTCCGTCTGCCACCAGGTATCGACGACGGGCGTCTTCTCTTTGCCGACGGTGCGCCAGTACCAGAGCCAGACTTCGGGATTGATCGGTTCGCCCACCGAACCCAGCAGGCGGAGACTGGACAGATCGCGCCTGGTCACGTGCTCCTCACCCTCGCGCATCAGGGCGCGAATGGCGGTCGGTGCGGTGTAGAACTGGGTGACCTTGTACTTGTCGCAGACGTCCCAGAAGCGGCCGGCGTCGGGATAGGTCGGCACGCCTTCGAACATGATCGACGTGGCCCCGTTGCACAGCGGGCCGTAGACAATGTAGCTGTGGCCGGTGATCCAGCCGATGTCGGCCGTACACCACCAGATGTCGCCCTCGTGGTAGTCGAAGATGTATTTGAAGGTCGTGGCTGTGTAGACCATGTACCCGCCGGTGGTGTGCAGCACGCCCTTGGGCTTGCCGGTGGAGCCGGAGGTGTAGAGGATGAACAACGGGTCTTCGGCGTCCATCCACTCGGGCTCGCACTGAGCCGAAGCCTTCGCCATCGTCTCGTGCCACCAGACGTCGCGGCCGGCGGTCATGGGTACGTCGTGGCCGGTGCGTTTGACGACGACGATGTTCTTGATTGACGGAGCCTGGCTGGCGGCGTCGTCGGCCTTGGTCTTCATCGGAATGTCGCTCTTCTTGCCGCGCAGGGCCGTGTCCTGCGTGACCAGCAGTCTGCATTCCGAGTCGTTGATGCGGTCGCGCAAGGCGTCTTCGCTGAAGGCGCCGAAGACGATCGAGTGAATCGCGCCGATGCGGGCGCAACCGAGCATGGCGATGGCCAACTCGGGGATCATCTGCATGTACAGACAGACGCGGTCGCCTTTCCTGACACCCAGCGACTTGAGCACGTTGGCGAACTTGCAGACCTCGGTGTGAAGCTGCCTGTAGGTGAACTTCTTGTCTTCGTTGGGGTCATTGCCTTCCCAGATGATGGCCACCTGGTCGCCACGCTTATCGAGATGCCGATCCAAAGCGTTGACCGTGAGGTTGGTCTTGCCGCCGAGGAACCACTTGATCTGGACGTTGTCGCGGAAGGTCCATTCGCGGACTCGGCTCCACTTCCTATGCCAGACGAAACCCTCGGCGATGTCGCCCCAGAAGCCCTCGGGGTCGTCGATGGAGCGGTTGTACATTTTCTGGTACTGCTCGAACGACCCGATGTGGGCCTTGGCGGCAAAATCAGGGGGCGAGGGAATGACGCGGCCTTCGGTCGCCGAAGCGCTGGCGGATTGAGAACTCATGCATCTGACTCCTTGTCTGTCGCACAAGGGCGCGACGTCGTACGGCACTGAATCGATCCGAAACGTCGAATGACGTATCTGAGACAAAGTGAGGCAACATCATACCATCATGCGACAGCTGCGCGGCGCTGCTGGACGCCAAGAATCCCCGCAAGAATGGCGGAAACGATGCACAGCGCCGACGCGAAGGCGAAGGCCGCCTCGTAGGAACCCGTCTTCGTCTCCGAAGCCATATTGGCCGCGATGCCCACCACGCCCGCGATGCCGTAGCTGGTGAAGACCCAGCCATAGTTAGCGCCCAGGTTCTTGGCGCCGAACATGTCTGCCGTCGCCGAGGGGAAAAGGGCGAAGCAGCCACCGTAATTGAAGCCGACGAGGGAGGCCCCCACCGCCAGCGACAGATCCGTGTTCAACTTGCCGAGCATGAACATGACGACCGCCTGGAAGATGAACAGGGCTATGAAGGAGGCGGTGCGGCCGATGCGGTCGGACACGAAGCCCCAGACGATGCGACCGACCGCGTTGAAGATGGCCAACCACCAGACCGCGGCGACACCGCGCCGCAGCAGGTCGTCCATGGTGGCCGCGTCGATCGCGGCCGCGCCGCCCGCGGCTTCGACCAGTTGGGCCCCGGCGAATGGTTTGAGAATGCCGATGACCATCAGGCCCGCCAGCGAACCGGAGAAATACATCAGCCACAGCACATAGAACGCTGGACGACGCAGCGTGTCCTGCCAGGCCGACTCGCCTTCACCCGCAGCTTTCAGCACCGTTCCGGGCGGATTGCTGAGCATGAGAGCGCCAATCGTGACCAGCACCAGGCAGACCAGGCCGTGCATGCGGAACAGTGACACGATGCCGTGCTCACGAATGTAGTTTTCCGCACTGAACGACAAATCCTTGTTGCTGAAAATGAAGGCGCCGAAGCCGAAGCCCGCTACCACCAGGCCCGACACCAGGCCTTTGTGTCTGGGAAACCACTTGACCAGGGCCGCGATCGGGCAGACGTAGGCGAAACCAATGCCCGCCCCCGCCATGAAGCCGACGGTTCCCCACAGCAGAAACAACCGGTCGAACTGCTCCATCTGTCCGACGTACTGATTACCGAGCATGACTCCGGCCGTCACCACGGCGGCAGTGATGCCCAGCGGCACGTACTTCACGAGGGGCACCTGGTGCGGATCCAGACGAGCGAACAGAGCGTGGGCGATCATCAACAGCAGGATGCCGATCAGGCCGACGAAGGCGGCATGCGCCAGGTAAAAGACGATAGGTGAATCCATGAAGCTCGCGAACAGGAAGCCGGCGCCCATCAGTACGCCGCCGATGATCGCGGGGATGCGCGGCCCCATGATGTCCTGCACCCGGCCGGCGATCACCATGGTGGCGGCAAACGCCAGAACACAGATGGCGAAGGCCCAATAGGCCATCTGTCGGGGCAGGCCGACTTCCGATTGCAGCGGCTGCCAGAAGATGCTGTAACCGTAAAGAGTGCCCAGAATCAGTTGGACGACGATCGCGCCCAGCAACACGCGATAGCGAGTCAGACCGCTTGGGGCAGGTGCATCGCTCATGGATGATTTCCCTTCTCAAGGACAGGATGTGAGGAACCGGGGAAACATCAGACCGCGAGTGGAAAGACATGAACCCGCGATCGTCAACATTCGCGTCGCTAGAACAGCAGTTGCAGTTGGCTGCGCACCAGCACCTGGCCGCTCTGGCCGCTGCTGTCGGCTCGCCAGCCCGCGCCGCTGGCGGCCCAGGTCGGCGCGACCGGGTTAAGGGCGAAGCCCACGTCGGTGGTCCACTTCAGCCGATGGCCGGCGAAAAAGCGGCTGACGCCGAGGGTGATGATGCTCAAGTCATTTTCGCCGGCGGTATCCGAATCGCCCCATTCGTAGCGAGCCATCAATTCCAGATCCTCGACCATGAACCATCCGGCCTGCACCAGCGCGCCATACTGATTGACATCGGGGCCCAGATCCAGATCGGTCACATGGTTGCCGATGACGGCCGCGAAGAGATTGACGCCACGCCATTCCGTCATCACATCGGCGGTCCAGCGCAGAACCTGTCCTTCGTCGCCGCCGCTGCTGTGCCAATCGCCGTGTTGATAGTGCATCGCTCCGCCGACGACGGCCATCAGCTCGCGGTCGGACCATGCTTCGAAGTCGGCTGTACGCCCCCAGTCGCCGGCCAGCAGGTACTCCACGCGGCTGGTGACCGCCACGCCGACAACGTCCGCCTCGTTCCACGGCGAGGTGATCCCCCCGCCGACCACGCCGGCCGGCGCTCCTGAAGCGCTCAGTCCATCGTTGATCGACACCAGCGCATGCAGCGGGCCGTCGTCGTAGCCGACGTTCACACCTTCGGTGTACACGCCCCAGAACTCGTAGTTGAGAAGTGATCGTTCGACGAACTGCTGGCGCGTCTCGGAAATCAGCCACTCCTTCCAGAGCGGCGTTTTGAACTGGCCGGCCTGGATCCACCAGTTGTCGTCGACCTGCTTGCGAATCCACACGTCAAGCGGCAGCCATGAGCCGTCGGCTCCATGGCCGCCCCAGAAGAAATACTGCCAGCTCGGGTCCACTACGTGGCCCTTGACGCCCAGGCGAAACCGCGACACCTCGAAGCCATTGGTGATGTCGTCGCTGCTGGCGTCGGCGGTGTTGTCCTGTATGGCCAGGACGTGGCGGAACTGAACCTGGCCGAGCAACTGCATGCGGAAACTGTTGTCGGGCGCGGCGATGTAAAATCCGTTGTCCCAGCCGGCGGACGGCTGGGCCTGTTCCGCAGCGGCGGCCAGCACCTGTTCGGTGATCTGATCCACCTCCGCCTGACGGCTCTCCGCGGTCCATGCTTCAGCTTGCTGCTGCCGCAATTTCACCAGCTCAGACGCCTGGGCGTCCAGTTGTCGCTGCTGTTGGGCGACCGTCTGTTGCAGCGCGTCCAGGCGGGCCTCGACGTCGCCGCTTTGCGCCCACGTCTGACTAGCGCTCATTGCGAAGCTGATCGCGAGAAGCAGCAGGGTCGTACCGTATCTGGCTGTGGTGGACATGAGCCGACCTCCATGTTGTGCTCGCGGCGAGCGCCGCATCTATCGGAATAGATCGTCCGATGGTCCATTTATATAGCAGATTGTCTGAAGACATGCCACCAACCGGGCACGGAGTCGGCCGCAGGCAGCCGGGCATGCCGCCACGCGGCCGAGATTGACCGGCCGCCTCGTGGGGGCGCGTGCGGTCAGGCGAGGCGTTTCCTGAAAAAATATCGGCTGTGGCCAGGCGGGAAATCTTCGATGACGCCCATCAGCTCATACCCCTGTTTCCGATAGAAGCCTGGCGCCTGGAAGCTGAAGGTGTCGAGGTAGACGCCCAGACAGCCGCGGTCGCGGGCGGCCTGCTCGGCCGCGGCCAGCACCCGATTACCCACACCCAAGCCTCGCAGGGATTGAGGCAGGTGAAATTTCGCCACATGCAGCCATTGGTACGTCGCCCATGCCAGCAGACCGCCGACCGCCCGCCCCTGGGCGTCGCGCACCAGCACCGTCAGCTCGCCCCCGCCATAGGGCCCGGCCACGCCGTGATTGAAGGTGTTCAAGCCGTCACTGATGGTCGCCTTGTCCGCTTCGCTGGCCGCAGCGGTGACCTCAATGCGCCAGCGGTCTTCCTGCCGAAAGGTGTCATTCATAGCTGGCATGGCGTCTGATCCTTGGTGATCTCGTGCACCGGCACATCGGGCAGCGCGTCGATGAACTGCCGCCCATAGCGTTTGCGGGTGATGCGCGGGTCAAGGACCACGACCGTGCCCGTGTCAGCGCTGGAGCGGATCAGCCGGCCGAAACCCTGCTTGAATTTCAGGATCGCTTCGGGCAGCGAGTATTCCATGAACGGGCTGCCGCCACGGGCCTTGATGCGCTGCATGCGTGCTTCGATCAAGGGCTGATCGGGAACGGCGAAGGGCAGGCGGGTGATAATGACGTTGCGCAGATTCTGGCCGCGAACATCGACGCCCTGCCAGAAGCTGGCGGTGCCCAGCAGCACGCTTCGCGGATCGCCTCGAAAGTGAGCGAGCAGTTCCGAACGTCCCGCGCCCTCGCCGTGAACGAGCATCGGCATACCGCGCTGGGCCAGATGCGGCCGCAGCCAGTCGGCGGCGCGGCGCAGCAGGTCGTAACCGGTGAAGAGCACAAACGCCCCGCCGTCGCTGCGATCGAGATGGGCGAGAATACGCGGCATCAGGCGATCGAAGAACGCCCGGTCGTTCGGATCGGGCAGGTCGGGTTCGATCAGCAGTTGCGCCTGCCGGGCGTAGTCGAAGGGCGAACCGAGCAGCAACGTGCGTGCGTTCTCACAGCCCAGCCGCTGCTGGATATGGGCGAAACCCCGCTGCCGCTGCTGAGCCCGCTGGGCGTCCAGTTTGGCGACATCGTCGCCGTGGCGGGCGCGGGTGGCGAGGGTGGCGCTGGTGAGCACGACGCCGATCGGCCGATCCTCGCGGCTGCGAGCGTTGAACAGCGACTCGGCCAGGAGCGGCCCCACTTCAACGGGCGCCCCCATGAGCGCGAGTCGCCGCCGCCGACCACCCGTAGCCATCCCCGTGCCGCTGCCCGTGCGGCCGCGGGCGGGCGTGTAGTCGAGCCAGTAGACGGCATCGGTCAATTTCTGATCCAGCAGATGGCTCAGACTCGCCGCGAGCCCGGCCGCACGTTCGGCGTAGCTGAAGAGTTCAAACTTGTCAGCCTCACGGTCGACCGCGTCGCGCAGCAGTTTGAGCGCCAGAGCCAGTTCACCGAGCGGCTGACTGAGCACGTTTTCGACCACAGCCGGCCGATCAATGCGGCCGTTGGGACGGCCACGCTCGCTCTGATGATCCTCGAGGGCGTCGAAGAACATGGCGGCGGCGATGCCCGCCTCGCCGCATTGGCGGATCGCGCGATCCAGCAGTTCGCGCGGCGCATGCTTGTCCAGCGTGCCGAGGAAACCACGCCCCTGGCGCGGCTGGAACAGACGGCCCAGCAACAGATGCACCTGATACTCGCTGACGCGCAGACCGAAATGGTCGCCAGCCACGTCCTCCACGGTATGGGCTTCGTCGAGAATTACATGGTCGTATGCAGGCAGAATCCCCACGCCCTCCGAGCGCAGAGCGAGATCGGCGAAGAACAAGGCATGGTTGACGATCAGCAGATCAGCGTGTTCGGTCCGCCGCCGTGCCTGCTGATAGAAGCACTCCTCATAGCGCGGGCAACGCTTGCCCATGCAGTTGCCGGCATCCGACTGCACGTCTTCCCACACAGCCGCTCCGCCCGCGTCCAGTGGCGGCAAGGTCGCCAGCGAGCCGTCCTCGGTCTGCTGTGCCCACTCGGCGATGCGAGACAGACTGCGGATCGCCCCGGGGTCACTGAAAAGCTGGTGTTGACGCTGCAAGGCCAGCTCGAGCCGGCGGCGCGACAGGTAGTTGCCCCGGCCCTTGACCAGCACGGCCGTGAATTCATCGCCCACAGTCGCGCGCAGCAGCGGCAGATCCTTGTTGATGATCTGTTCCTGCAGCGCGATGGTGTGCGTGGAGATGACGATGCGCTCGCGGCGACCGGCATCTCGTGCTTCGAGCACGCGCCCAATGGCCGGGAGCAGATAGGCAAAACTCTTGCCCACGCCTGTGCCCGCCTCGACCAGCAGGTTCGACCCGTCGGCCAGGGCCGCATGCACGGCCTCGACCATGGCTGCCTGCTGCGGCCGCTTTTCGTAGTCACCGCCCAACCGCCGCGCGATCGGCCCATCGGACGCAAGAATGGCGTGCGGATCGAACGGCATGCGGTGATTGTAGCGAGGCAGCCCGTTCGGACGACGACGGAGGCGCATGACGCGAGGGCGTCATCGCGGCTCGCCCAAAGAACAAGCCGCCGGGTTGGCCCGACGGCTTGTCGCGTTGTTCTGAATGCCGAAACGTCGCGGGAGTCGCTTACTTGATCTCGACTTCGCCGCCGGCTTCCTTGATCTTCTCGGCCAGCTGGTCGGCCTCTTCCTTGCTCGCACCTTCCTTGAGGGGCTTGGGAGCGCCGTCGACCAGATCCTTGGCCTCCTTCAGGCCCAGGCCGGTCACTTCGCGGACGACCTTGATGACCTTGATCTTCTGGTCGCCGGCCGCCTTGAGAATGACGTCGAAGCTGGTCTTCTCTTCGACTTCCGCGGCCGCGCCGCCCGCCGGGCCGGCCATCATGACCGCGCCGCCCGCCGCGGGCTCCAGGCCGTAGGCGTCTTTCAGGTAGTTCTTCAGATCCACCGCCTGCTTCAGGGTCAGCTCGGCGATCTTGTCGCCCAGCGCCTTGATGGCGGCATCAACCTCGACGGTAGCCGTTGCTTCTTCGCTCATGGTGCAAACCTTCCTACGTTCTCACACGCTGCGTCCAATAGGCCGTCACCCAGTGCGACGATTTCATCCGCCAACGGCGGACCAGTCAGACGCGGATGTCCATGTTGTTGGCGGTGCGTACTTCGGAAACCGCTCCCTTACGGTCGCGGCTCGTCACGATACGTGCCGCCGATCTCAGCCGACCCTGGCGATCGCCTCGCCCTTTTCGAGCTTCTCCTGCATGGCCTTGAGGATGGAGGCGATGTTGCCGCCGGCGCTGAGGGCGGCGCCGATGACCTGGCCGGCCGGTCCCAGGATGACCTGGATGATCTGGGCCTGGGCCTCCTCGCGGGTGGGGAACTTGCTGAGGGCCTCGACCTTGTCGGCCGGGTACAGCTCGCCCTCCATGATCGCGCCCTTGACCTCGAGTGATTCGATCTCCTTGACCCGCGCCAGAATGGCCCGGGCCACGTCGATCACGCTCTCGCCGCCGTAAGCCAGAGCGCAGGGGCCGTCAAGAAGCTCGGATAGCTTCTCCATAGCGGTGCCCTGCAAGGCCGACTTGGCCAGGGCGTTCTTCACCACGGTGACGCGAACCTGCTTCTCCAGCAGGCCAGCCCGCAGCGAGTTGTTCTGCTGTGAGTTGACACCGCGAATGTCGATCACCACACAGCCGTCCAGATCGGCGAAACGCCGACGGTATTCTTCGGTAATCAGGTTTTTGACTGGCTTGCTCATCGCCTTGTCCTTTCCAGACCGTCAAGCCGGGCCGCCCGCGAAGGGCTGCTGCCGGCGGGCGGCGTCACTCACAGTTGCACCTGTACACCCGGGGTCATGGTGCCTGAAACCGTCACGCGTTTGATGTATGTGCCCTTGGTGGAGGACGGCTTCATCCTGGTGATGGTCGCGATGAAGGCCTCGGCGTTCTCGACAAGCTGCTGGGGACTGAAGCTCTGCTTGCCGACCACGCCATGCACGTTGCCTCCCGCGTCGTTGCGGAAGTCGACCTTGCCGGCCGCGTATTCCTTGACGGCCGTGGGCACGTCCGGAGCGACCGTGCCGTTCTTCGGTGAAGGCATCAGGCCCTTGGGGCCCAGGGTGCGGCCGAGCTTGCTGACCACGCGCATCATGTCGGGACTGGCGATGGCGACGTCAAACTCCATCCAACCGTCCTCGACTTTTTTGATCAGATCTTCGCCGCCCGCCTCGATGGCCCCGGCCGCCTTCGCCTGGGGCGCGACGTCGTCCTTGCAGAAGGCGATGACGCGCTTGCTCTTGCCGATGCCGTGCGGCAGGGCCACCGAGCCGCGGATCGCCTGATCGGCCTGTCGCGGATCGATGCCCAGGTGCATGCACAGCTCGATCGTCTGATCGAACTTTGCCTTCTTGAAGCCCTGCACCTTGGCCAGCGCCTCGGCCAGGGGCAGCACTTCATCTTTCGTGACTTTCTCGAGGTCGGCCTTGCGGCGCTTGGAGAGGATCGGCATCCGTCTTGTCCTTTCGATGGGCCGCCACGGACTGGTTGCATCCGTCGGCGGCACTGATCTCCCACTGTCGGGCCCGTGGTCAGGCCATCGGAATGTCGGTCAAACGGAGCAGGCGTCAGTTGCCCTGCCAGCCCGGCTCATCCACCACGACGCCCATGGAGCGTGCGGTGCCTGCGATGGTGCGCATGCAGCTTTCAACGGTGGCGCCGGTCAGCTCCTTCTGCTTCTCTTCCGCCAGCGTGCGGAGCTGAGCAACGGTGAGCTTGCCGACCTTCTCCTTGTTGGGCACGCCCGAACCTTTGTCGAGTTTCAGGGCGTCTTTGATGAGCACGGCGGCTGGCGGGCTCTTGACCTCGAATTCGAAGGTACGATCCGCATAGACGGTGATCACGCAGCCGACAACCTTGCCGCCCAACTGCGCGGTGGCGGCGTTGAACTGCTGAATGAACTGGCCGGGGTTCACGCCGTGCGCGCCCAGGGCCGGCCCGATCGGCGGCGCGGGGGTAGCCTGGCCGCCGGGCGCCTGGATCTTGAACTGCGACGCGATGGGTTTCTTGGCCTTGGCCATCTCTGCTGCTCCACCTGATTCGACTGCAGGTGACGCCGGTGCATCCACCGCCGCCGACCCGCGCAAACTTTACCGAGGTCGCGGCCGGTCCGGGTCAACCGACAATCCGCGCCGAGCCAAGTAGTATAACAAGGGTCTTAACACGTGCAAAAACCCGGTGATGCCGCGTGATGAGCAGCAGCCTCCGGGAGGCAACCGGCTCAACCCCATTGGGATGTTACGTCACCGGACAACGGGAAGGTTTGACAGATTCAAGGGCGGCGTTACGCTAGCCGATCCTGCGGTCGGGCTGCGGCAGATCGGCGTCGAGCCGGCGGGCGGCCTATGGGCCAGGTAGCTCAGTTGGTAGAGCATACGACTGAAAATCGTAGTGTCGCCGGTTCGATCCCGGCCCTGGCCATTGGATGAACACCCTCGCAAGCCCCTGTGATGACAGGGGCTTGTACATTTCTACGGCCCCGAGGCGTCTGAATGGCCGGATGTCGGGCCACGCGCGTCGCGGCCGCTCATGCCTGAGAAGGCTTGCCGAACTTATACTAACGTATACAATGGATGGCGTCATCATCGGCCGCGGCCGCCCGTGACGCCGCAGGGAAGTGCCTGTTGAATATCCGCCGGACCTCCTCGCGACGATCCCCCCACCACGGCGGCGTCAATGCCGCCGCGGCGCTACCGGACGCCGAGATGGACGTCATGGCCTGCCTGTGGCGGTGTAAGGAAGCGACGGCCCGCCATGTGCGTGAGACGATCGAACCCTTCCGGCCGATGAGCCACGGCGCGATGGTCACGCTGCTCAAGCGACTTCAGGCCAAGGGACTCGTCACCCGGCGCAAGGCCTCGGAAGGCAAAGCTTTTGTCTATACGCCGACACGCAGCCCGGAGCCGACCTATCGGCGGGTGCTGCGCGATGTGGCCGATCGCATCTTTGGCGGTAATCGCGTGAAGATGGTGGCCACGTTCCTCGACGGGCAGGATCTGAGCCGCAGCGAGCTCGACCAGTTGCAGCTGTTGCTCGATGAGTTGCGAGGTTCGAACGCCGACAAAAGGTGAACCTCGGCTGGGAGAATCGCTGTGTGGTTCAGCGCGACATGGTTGAACGGGGCGGCGAAAGTGTGGTGGGAGCAGTGTGTCCACGTCACATGGCAGGCGTCGCTTCTCGGAAGCGTGATTCTCGTGATCGTGCGATACGGCCGGCGCTGGCCGGCGACCGTGCGCTACGCCCTGCTGTGTCTGGCTCTGCTGAAGTTCGGCATGCCTCCGCACTGGGCGGCACCGATCGGTTTGTTCAGTCAACTTGCGCCCTCCGTCGCCGTATCGCCGCCCCAGAACGTCTTCGGCCCGTATTCGCCATCAGCAACCACGTTGAACTGGCGGACGATCGGCTTGTTGATGCATGCGGCCGGGATCACCGTGGGTGTTTTGTGGCTGGGGGCTCAGGTCTATCAGTTGCGGGCGATTGCTCGTCGAGCATGCCTGATGACGCGGGGGCCTTTGACGGCAACGTTGAGGGAAGCCCGATCGGCGTTGAGGGTGCGCCGGCCGGTGCGACTGCTGCTGACGCATGAGGCGCTGCCGCCCATGGCGTTTGGTGTGCTTCGCCCATCGATTCTGCTGCCCCAATCGCTGGTGAGCCGACTGACACCCGCCGAATTACAGGCGGTTGTTTACCACGAAGTGGCCCACCATCGACGAGGCGATTTGCTGGTCGGCTGGGCCCAACTGCTGTTGGGTGTGATCTGGTGGTTCAATCCCGTGCTGTGGTTGGTGAATCGCGCCTTGTGGCAGACGCGGGAAGAGAGCTGCGACGAACTGCTGCTGGCCCACGGATGGACAACGCGCGGCGCCTACTGCGACGCTCTGCTGCATGCGGCTCGCGAACTCAGTCGCCCGACACGGGTCGGTGGAACGCTGGCGTTGAGCCAGCGCCTGCGCCCTTTGGCTGCGCGTATGGCCCGGATCATGGATCCGACCCTTGTACCCACCGCTCGCTTGTCGCTGCGGATGGTGCTGCTGCTGGCCCTGACCGGCGTGCTGGTCCTGCCCGGTCTGACGGCTCGCGAGGCACCATTGCCGCAGGCCGCGTCAGCCCATCGTGACGCAGCCGGCGTCGTTCCCACGATGCCAACCGAGAACACGATGCAGGCCGTCGGACGTGAAAACACACGGGCTAAGCCGTCGGTTGTTCAGATGGCAAGTCAAGGCTGGCCCGCCATATCTGGCAGCCACGCAACGCCCGTGAAACCCGGGGCGTCGCCTCCCGCTGCGTCCAAGAAGGCTCATGCCAGTTTTCACTATGAGACACGCGCATCCGGCGGCGCCAGCTTCGCACCACAGCAGGCACACGATTCTGACGCCGCCCTTCTCGCCGCGAATGACGGTGACGCGCCGCACGTCTCACGTGGATTCTCAGCAACGCCCCCCGCCCACGCCTACCCCCACGCGACAATCTCGATCGGCTCGATTCTGCCTTCACCGCAGCACGATCGGCATGTCGACCAGACCGCGGCGCGAAATCTGACATCGACCGGGGCCGTCGCCGTCATCACCAACACTTCGGAACCAGGGCAGACTTTGGCCGTTACGATGAATCGCTTGCCAGCCGCCGACCCTGCAATGGACGACGAGATACGCACCATGCCGATCAACGGCAGGTCCACAGAACGGGTACGTCGCTGGATGACCGAAGTCGAAAACAGCCCGATGTTGGCGTCGGTCGCTGACGCTGCATCGGACCCGATGGCGCCGCCATTGGCTGGACTCGTCAAGCCGTCGCACGGTGAAGAGCCTCCCGGGAACGCGAAACCGCCGATCCCCGAATACCTCGCGCCTGTCGTGTCGCCGTTCGTGCTTCCCCGTGACGGGGACCATCAGGAGCCATACATAACGATTCCACAGATGCAGAACCTGGACGCGTTCGATAGCCGCATGTATGTCGTCCAATCGAATGGCACGACCCATGAAACCGATCCGCTGGTATTCGTCTATGACACGTCCTGGAACGGCGGACCCGTGTTCGTCCTGCCCTTGCGGGGCACGCCGGTCTTCATCCCCGAACCGAACACCTTGCTGCTGATCTTTGCCGCGGTGGCTGGATGGTGTCAGATGCGACGGCAAGGATAGCGCGCCAGGCAGGAAGCAGGCCGCCCACGCCGCGGTTATGTCGCACGGCGACCTGCCGGGCATAATGGCTGCGTGAAAGCCGTCCCGCCGCTATCCGCCAATCTGCTGGTCGCCGCATACCGCGAAGGCTATTTCCCGATGGCCCACGGCCGCAGCGGGCCCATCCGCTGGTATAACCCCGACCCGCGGGCCATTCTGCCGTTGGATGGGTTGCATGTGTCGCGCTCATTGCGCCGGCGTCTGACGCGAGGAGGTTACACGGTCACCTGCGATGCGAATTTCCAAGCGGTCATGCGAGGCTGCGCGGAGCCGCGGCGAGCCGAAGACGCCGACGCGGGTACGTGGATCAGTGAGCCGATCATTGCGGCGTACTGTGAGTTGCACCGAAGGGGCCTGGCCCACAGCGTCGAAGCGTGGTCGAAGGACGCGTCGTCGCCTGCTGGCCGACGCCTGGTCGGCGGTGTTTATGGCGTGACGCTCGGCGGGGCGTTTTTCGGAGAATCGATGTTCAGCCGTGCATCCGATGCCTCCAAAGTGTGCCTCGTCCACCTGGTCGAACACTTGAACCGTCGCGGCTTCACGCTTTTCGACACGCAGTTCACCAATCCACACCTGGCGACGCTGGGTGTAATTGAAATCCCGCGCGACGAATACCTGGCGCGATTGCGCGCCGCAGTCGCCGCAGACGCCGCAGACGCCGCAGACGCTTACTGGTGAGGCCGCGACAGGTTGTGCGCGTCTTACGGCAGCGTGATGACCTGTCCAACCGCGAGTTTCTTGGGATCGACCCCGGGGTTGGCGTCGACGATCTGCGTCCACTTTTTGCCGTCGCCGTAATGGCGTGCGGCGATGGACCAGAGAGTATCGCCCTTCTTGATGGTGTAAGTCTGACCGGTCGCGGATGCGGGCATGAGCTGGTCAAACGTCACGGTCTGGGAAGCGGGCATCGGCTCCACGGGCACCAGAGGCATAGGCTCGGTCATACTCTGGCCCAGCGTGGACGGCGGCGGCGGCGGAACATCAGCAAGCTGGCGGTCCTGCGAGCTTTTGCAGGCGGACATAAGGGCCACAGTGCTGACGAGCACGACGATGAGGGTCCAACGCATGGGGCTGCTCCTGGAAAGGTGCGACGATCGAACGATCGGCGGCGGGCCGTCGGACGGCAGGTCAGACGTCATTATGCCCATGCCGTCGCCGCGGAGCAAAAGGCAAGAGGTTGTGGACAAGAGGCGGCAAGGTAGACTCCCCGTTCATCGCCGCCAACTGCCGCCAGCCCGAGGAGCGTGCTGTGGGACAACCCTTCGCCTATGCCAATGACCAGCTTCGCGAAGTAGCTTTTCCGCTGGGCGGCATCGGCACGGGCTGCGTGAGTCTCGACGGTCGCGGGGCGCTGCGTGACTGGGAGATCTTCAATCGGCCCGGCAAAGGTAACCTCCTCGACCACACCTTTGCGATTCTCTGGGCGCAGGTCGAGGGTTCAGACGCCCCCGATGTCCGTGTGCTCCAAGGTCCGAGCCAGGGTGACTTCGTAGCTCCCGCCGGCAACGGACATATCCGTCGGCAGGGCGATGGCCTGCCGCATTTCGCCGCCGCCGAGTTCGAGGGGCGATTCCCCTTCGCCCGTGTGAAGTTCCGCCATTCACGCTTTCCGCTAAAGGTATCCCTGGAGGCGTTCAACCCCTTCATTCCGTTGGATGAGGAGGCCTCCGGCATGCCGGTGGTCAGCCTCACCTACCGGCTTCGCAACGATGGGGCCAGGCCCGTGCGGGCGACGGTGGCCTGGAGCATGCAGAACCCCGTCGGCTTCGGTCTGCCGCAGGACCAGCCCACGCCGCAGCAGGCGTGGAACGATGTGCGTGAAGGGGTGCATGGCCGTGGTCTTTACTTCACCAATGACGCATTCGGGCCTGACGACCCGCGTCATGGCACCGCCGCGCTGGCCACGGACTGGCCGGACACGACCACCCTCCAGTTCTGGCTCCAGAAAGGCCGCTGGTTCGACACGATGCATGACTTCTGGGACACATTCAGCGCCCACGGCGGTTTTCCGCCGCGAGCGTATGTGCAGGAGAAGGCCGCCCCGCTGGCGGCGGCGCTGGGCCTCAAGGCCGTCGTGCAGCCGGGCCAGTCAGTCGATCTGCCGTTTGTCATCGCCTGGTCTTTCCCCGTCGCCGAAAAATACTGGGGCCAGCACCAGGACGGCCCACGCCATCGCTGGACGCCTTACTACGCGACAAAGTATCCCACCGCCTGGGACGCAACCGAAGCATTTCTGGCCGATCGCGCACGCCTCACCGCCCGAAGCCGCACGTTTGAAAGAGCCCTCTTCGACAGCACCCTGCCGTCCGAGGTGATCGAGTCCGTGGCCAACACCGCCTCCATCCTGCACTCACCTACAGTGTTGCGCCTGGAAGACGGCACCTTGTGGGCCTGGGAGGGTTGTTTCGCGTCGGCGGGCTGCTGCCCCGGTTCATGCACGCACGTGTGGAACTACGCACTGACGCAGGCGTTCGTCTTCCCCGCCCTGCATCGGTCCATGCGACGCAGCGAATACGAGCACAGCTTTGAAGGCGGTGAGGAGGGAGCCAAGGGCGCGATTTCGTTCCGCATTCCCCTGCCGCTGGCCGAAACGCCCGTGTTCACCGACCCGACCTGGCACCACGCGGCGAGCGATGGTCAGCTCGGAGGCGTGGTGCAACTCTACCGGGACTGGCGGTTCTGCGGCGACGATGACTACCTGCGACACATGTGGCCATCGGCCAAACGTGCCCTCGAATATGCCTGGCATCATTGGGACACGGACCGCGATGGCCTGGTCGACGGCGACCAGCACAACACCTATGACATCAACTTCCAGGGGGCCAATCCGCTGTCACAATGCTTTTACCTGGCGGCTCTGACGGCCGGGGCGCGCATGGCCCGTTACCTGGGCGATGAGTCTCGCGCCCGGGAATACGAGCGTGTGGCGGCTGCCGGACGACTGAAGACGCGTGAACAGCTTTTCAATGGCGAGTTTCTGGTGCAGACCTTCGACTGCCTCGCGCCCGACGCGCCCAAGTATCAGCATGGACGCGGCTGCCTGACGGACCAGGTTTTCGGTCAACTCGCGGCCCATGTCGCAGGCCTGGACTATGTGCTCGACGAAGACCTCGTCCGCTCGGCAATCGCGGCCGTCTTCCGGCACAATTTTCGCGATCCGCTGGCCGATCATGTGAACTGCCAGCGGATTTATGCCGTCAATGGCGAGTCAGGCCTGCTGTTGTGCTCCTGGCCGCATGGCGGCCGCCCCGCCTTTCCCTTCCCCTACAGCGATGAGGTGTGGACGGGCATCGAATACCAGGTGGCGGCGCATCTGGTTTATGAGGGCATGTTCGACGAAGCATTGCGCATCTGCCGGGCGGTGCGGGCGCGCCACGACGGGCGGCGGCGCAACCCCTACAACGAGTTCGAGTGTGGCCACCATTACGCACGGGCCCTGGCGAGCTGGGGTATGTTGCTGGCCATCTCCGGGTTCCGTTACGACGCGGTGGAGAGAACGCTGCACCTGACGCCGCGCGGACCGCAAGCCGGCGACATGCGTTGCCTGTTCACGACGGGCGGCGCGTGGGGTCAATTTCATTACAACCGGTGCGTGCTGACCCTTGAGGTGGCTGAAGGCGAGTTGACCGTGGCGCGTGTGGCGCACGACGGCATAGCGGTCGATGTACCGTCCGGACAGCGCCAGGTACGCGCCGGCCAGTTGTGGTCGCTGACATTGTGACGCGCCGGACCCAGGGCCACGTCATGCGACGACGACAAGCCGATCGCCGAGGTTCGAAGGCCAGGCGGTCTCGATGTCGGCGTCGGTCACGATGCGATCCACCTCTTCCAGGCCGCAGACTCGGGTGAGGCTCTTGCGGCCAAACTTCGTAGCGTCCATCAGCAGCACGCTCTCGGTGCTTTGCTGAAGCATCACCTGCTCGACCTGGGCCATGGCCATGTTCTGGTTGTAGCAGGCGTCGTCGTGGATGCCGGCGACGGAGAAGAGCATGAGGTTGGCGTGCAGGTCGGCGAGGCAACCGGTGGCGATCGGCCCCACAAGCACGCCGCTGCGCGGGTACATGTTGCCGCCGATCAGCAGCAGCTCGACCTGATCATCGTCGGCGAAAAGATTGGCGATAGGCAGGCTGTTGGTGACCACCTGCAACGGCCGGGCGGTGATCTGCTGGGCAGCGTAGAAAACAGTCGAGCCGCCATCGAGCAGTACGGTCTGATGCGGCTGCACCAGGCCGGCCGCGTAAGCGCCGATCACCTTCTTCGCGGCGACATTCTCCTGCAACCGTTCGGCCAGAAAGGTCGTCGGGCCATTGCGCAGCGACGGCGGCTGACGGTAAATCGCCCCGCCGTGGGTCCGTTCAACCAGGCCTTGCTTTTCGAGTGTCTCCAGATCGCGACGCACCGTCGAACTGGAGACGTCCAGACGACGGGCCAGGTCTTCGAGCTGCGCGGTGCGCTGCTGGCGAAGAATTTCAAGGATGCGCTGCTGGCGTTCGACGATGAGCATACGGTCACGAACCTCTTTAGAGCACACGGTTCCAGCGTTTGAGGTTCCACTGCACCTTCTCGGACGCGGTCATGGCAGCAAAGTCGGGGCGGCCCTGGGCGTCAAGGGCGTTGGCGCGTTTTTCAGGTGCTTCGTCGCGCCCGCCGTCGATCATCACGGCCGTGCGCGCCGATCCTGATCCACTGTAGTTCGCCTGCCGCGGCGTGGCCTTCAGATCGTCTTCGAGCGAACGGTATGGCCGCACGCCCAGCTTCTGCAACGCCCCGTGATAAGAGTGGACCGCCGCGGAAGGATCGTCGATCTCGCCGTCGGCCAGCCATCGCAGGTGCTGAATGAAGCTGAGCTGATGCTCGCTGTGGTTGATCATGCGGCCATAGAGGGCGGCGCGGGCGCCGTATTTCTTCGCCTCCCAGAGTTGGTGGAAGGCGTCGAAGGTCGTACCGCTCGATCCACCGAGGATGCCGGGCACCAGGTGCGGGTCGTAGCTGGCCAGGGCCTCCATTGCGGCCGGGCCGTGGTAGGCGATCTTGAGGAACACCGGCCGGCCCGCCGCCGCCACGCCCGCGAGCGTGCGGGCAATCAGGTCGTTGATGAAGCGGCCCAGATCGGGAACCGGCGCCTGGGCGGCGTTGGGGTCGAACACCTCCATGAAATGGCGAAATCCTTTGCGCTCGGCTTCGATACGAAACTGCCTGTAGGCTTCGAGCGTCGCCAGGTCGCGGTCCAGATCGTTGTTGAAGGTCACAGAGTAAAGACCCAGGTCGGCGCCGCGGGTGCGTTCGCGCGGCTCGCAGTCGATCTTGCCGCACATGATGTGGTCGATCAGGGCGGTGCGAAACGGGCGGCTGGGCGACTGACCATAGACCGCGCCCATCGCGAGGTGGATTTCACTCGTGTCGTTGGCGCGGGCGGCGGGGGTGACGGTCGAGCCATCGAACAGCCGCTCCTGGATCGTCAACAGATCGCTGGTCGACGCGCTCATGAGCATGATGTCGATCAACCCCTGCTTCACATTCTGGCGGATGAGCTCGCGGTACTCGGCCAGCGTGCGGAAGCGCCCTTCCTGCGCGTGATGCTCAGGGCTGCGGCCGGGCGCGGCCATGCCGTAAGCCATGTCCGCGTCCTTCGCATCGGCGAGGATGAAATCCTTGCACGACGGGTCGGCATGGATACGGGCAAGTTTTACGTCCAGGGACTTTTGAACCATGGCGTCATTCCGCCTTTCCATCATCACGGTCTGATTTGCACCGCACGAAACGCAGCGGTTCGACGGCCGGCTCCATGCGGATGGTCAGGGCGTCGATCCCGCCGTCGCGGCCAGTCTGGAACTGAACCATGGTGGTGCGGCCCGTTGTCTCCTCGTTCCACTCGAAAACGTCGTAATGAAAGTGCCGCAGCACATCCGGCCCGTCGTGGTAGGCCGCGGTCAAGGTCTTGCTGCGCCGGGCGATTTCAATAGTCCCGTAACCAGGGTGCGCAAAGCGGCCGACATACGCGCCCAGTCCGTGCGACGGCTGCGTGCCACGCCTGCGGATCGCCGGTTGTGGGGGCTTGCCCCCCTGCGACCGCTGTTGCTGCACCTCACGTTGGGCCCGCCCGGTCCAGTCAGTCTTTTCAAGGCCCAACAGGCGGTCATACACCAGCTTGGTGACAATGCCGGGGATGAACGAACCATAGGTGTTCACCATGACAGCCACAGCCACGCCCTCGTTGGGCAGGAGCGAAGCGAAGGACGTGAAGCCGCTGATGCCTCCTCCGTGGTTGATGCGGTGGCGGCCGCGATATTGATCGACGACCCACCCCAGGCCATACGCCCCGTGCATCACTTCGGGATAACCGATAACGCCCTCTGGCCAGGCGTGCGGTCGGTGGGTGCGTTTGATCTGATCGGGATGAACAAGCTGGGTTTGGCCAATCTTGCCCAGGGCGAGCTGGAAGGACAGCCACTTGCCCATGTCGACGGCGCTGAAGCAGGTCGGGCCGCCGGGAGCGATCTGCGTATGGGTGTAGTGATCGATGCGGGGCGGACGACCGCGGGCGCTCTTCGGCTTGCCGTAAGGATGGGCGTAGTTATCCGAAGTCTGGACGCGGTCGACGCCGAAGAATTCGGTATCCATGCCAAGTGGCTCGAGCAGACGGCGGCGGAGGTTATCCTCCCACGACTGGCCGGTGATCCGCTCGATGACCAAGGCTGCGGTGATATACGCCAAACCGTTGTACTGGTACTTCACGCGAAGATCGGCGCTCAGCGGCAGGTAGGCCAGACGGCGGACGATCTGCTCGCGCGTCTCAGTGCTGTGATACCAGAGGCGGTCATGACCGGGCAGACCGGTGCGGTGGCTGAGCAGATCGGCCATGGTCACTCGGGGCGTGATCGGCGGGTCGCTGAGGCGGAACCAGGGCAGGTAGGTGACGATCGGCTCATCCCATGCGAGCCTTCCCTCGTCCACGAGCATGCCGGCGAGGGTGGCGGTCATCGCCTTGGTGCATGAGCCGATGACAGTCCGCGTCTGCGCGGTGAACGGCAGCTTTGCCTCGACGTCGCGCAGGCCGTAGCCTCGCGCCAGAACGGTGCGACCGTCCTGCACAGCCACCACACTCAGGCCGGGCGAAGGAAAGGCGCGCATCACACGGCCAATCTCACGATCCAGATCCGCCATGCGGCGGTTGACGTTCGCGGGAGCGGGTTTGCGGACCATCACAGAATCCTTATCGTCGAGCGCACGTTCATCGCAGCTTCGACCATATCTCGGCCAGGGCCTTGGCGCTGCCGTGCAGACCGGCGATTTCCTTGGGCCACAATTCAATCTCGTACGTGGCGACCACGCCGTGGCGGCCGACCACCGTGGGGATGCTCAGGCATACGTCACGCATGCCGTACTGCCCGGTCATCCGCGTGCTGACCGGAAGGATGCGGCCACGGTCCAGAGCGATGCTGTGAATCACCTCGGCGATGCCTACGCCCACGGCATAGCCCGCCCCGCCCTTGCGGCGGATCACCTCGGCGCCGGAACCTTGCGTGCGCTTGAAGATCTCGTTCTGTTCGTGGACGCTCAGCAGCTTGGTCAGCGGCACGCCGCCCACGGCCGCGCTGGACCAGATCGGCGTCATGCTGTCTCCGTGCTCACCGAGGATCAGGGCCTTGACCTGTGTGGCGGGGAGTTTGCGGGCGTCGGCGATCATCGAGCAGAAGCGGGCGGTGTCGAGCACGGTGCCCAAACCGAGCACCTGCTCGACAGGCCAGGACAAATGCTCGATGGCCAGGCGTGTAAGCACATCGACGGGATTGGAGACCACAAAGAGGATCGCGTCACGCTTGAGCTGCGCTTTGCGCAACTCGTCAAGGATGCCTTTGAAGATCGAGACGTTGCGGTTGATCAGATCCAGCCGCGACTCGTCGGGCTTGCGCCGCGAGCCGGCGGTGATGCAGATCACGTCGGCATCCGCCGCGGCATCAGTACCTCCGCTGGTGATGACCTGATCGCCGGCTAGTGACGCTCCGTGCAGCAGATCCAGCGCCTCGCCGGCCGCCATGTCCGCGTTCACGTCCACCAGCAGAATCTCGCGGACAATGCCGCCCAGTTGGAGGGCGTAGGCCGCGTTCGATCCCACACGCCCGCCGCCTCCGATGATGGCTACCTTGATGCTCATGCGTCTGTTCCATTTCCTGCGTCTGCTTGCACGGGCCTCAATTGCCGCTGGCGGCCATGATCTGATCCGTGATCGCCTGTACCATCCGTTCGAACTGCGGCTCGTCGATCGCGTCTGCCGACGTCCCGCCGCTCTCCACCCGCCCCACCGCCGAGGCGACAGCCGCCTCCAGTGCGCCGCCTCGCCGGGTCACGTTGCCGTCGCCATCGCAGCTTGCCGTGGCGGGACGCACATCGAAGGTCGTCAGGAAGGGCTGGTTCTGGTCATACACGCAGCCGTCGGGCGCGCAGGTCAGCCGCGAATCGGGGATGCCGAAGCTCTGTTTGACCTGCAGCAATTCCGTCATCTGCTTGGCGTCGAGCACATTGACCTGGCCAAGCTGTCTGGCCAGCAGCAGCAGACGGCAGTAGGCGTCGAGAATTTCCAACTTGTAATACGCGCCGATCAGATCCACGTCGAAGCTGACTGAGCCGTGGTTGCCCATCAGCACGGTGTTCGTCTCCGGGCCAATGAGCGGGATGATGCTGTCAGGCAGATCCTGCTTGCTGGGCGTGGCATAGCGGGCGGTGGGCACCTTGCCCAGGAACACCTCGGCTTCCGGATGAATGCCGGCCGGCAGCGGAATATTGGCGCACGCGAATGCCGTCGCATGCGGCGGATGCGAGTGAATCACGGCCTTGATATCGGGCCGGTGTTTGTAGATCGCCAGGTGCACCAGCACCTCACTGGTGCGCCGCCTGCCCTTGGAATTGCGTTCGACCTGCTTTCCATCCATATCGGTGATGCACAGATCATCGGGGCCCAGAAAGCCCTTGCTGATGCCGGTAGGCGTGCATAGCACGCGGTCATCGCCGATGCGCACCGAGTGGTTGCCTTCGTTGCCGGCGCAGAAACCACGCTGCCAGATACGCTGGCCGATGTCGCACATCTGTTTTTTAAGCTGCCATAGCGGCATGTTCGCCGAATCGCTCATGATTCACCTCTGTCGCCTTGCGAGCCGGTCACCTGCACCTGGTCCAGAATGGCCGCGCAATAGGCGTCAATGGGCACATTGTCGGGATGAAACGGCATACAGGCCTCGCGGCCTTCACTGACGGCGATGAGCTGACCCTCGGCTGCGCCGAGCTCGTCATAAACCACCAGCGATTCTGACATCGGCGCGTCGCGCCGCGTGGCCGCAGGCAACCGCCGCAGCGCCGAGCCGTCGAGGGCTTCGGCGATCACATATTTGCCCGGCCGCAGGTTGTCCACCCGCCGGTTGATCGTCAGCCGCCCTGTCACCCGCGCGATACGCATGTGTCAACGCTCCAATGCTCCATACACGCCCGCAATGAGCCGCGACTGTAAGGGAGCGGTCCGCCGCGCCACACCCCGTCATCCACCCCGCTGCAAATCCGCAAGCTGACGCTCGATGTGCGGCACGGCTATCGGCCGCTTGCAGGTCATGCGGTCGACCATTGCGGCCATGGCCTCGGGCCGGGTCCACGGATACTCGATCACCAGCACGTTCGGACCGATGGCGTCAAGCGCCTGGACCACCGCCTGCTCACAGCTTCCCTGGACAGCTCGCAACGACGGACAACGGTTGGCTATGCACATGGCTACGGCGGCGCTGCCTACGAAAAGCAACCCGCCGGCGATCTGCCGGCCGCGCACCAGTTCGCTGATGCGCTTGACCACCTCCAGTGTCGACTGGGGCGAGCGGTTAACGCCCAAGGCCCGTAAGATGCCGCGCCGCTGGGCCAGGATCTGTTCCGCGGCCGGACACCGGCCGTCAATCCACCAGGCCCACGGCAGGGCGTGACCGGGATTGCCCGGCGGCGACACGCGGCCCGGCTCCGCTGTCGGCTGTGCGTCGTGGCCGCGTCTGACTTTATGGGGATGCTCCCGGACGAAGTCCGCCGCCAAGGGCGTGAGACGAGCGTCGTCGGCCAGGTGAACCACGCCGTCATGGGAGCCTCGCATGGCATCCTGCAATTGCCGCAAGGTCACAATGCCGCCAACGGTCGCGGTCAGCGGGATCGCATCGCCGGTCTGGTGCTTCGTGAGATGCGGCTGCCCCGCCGTCCGCCCCGCGATTTCGGGGAACTTCGAATAATCACCAGTGCAGACGCCGATCGGCGGGCGCACGTCGGCGCGGGGCGGGGGCGATGCATGCGTCCCCGGTTCCACCAGACCACGCTGGCGCAGCGCGGCCAGCACCTGCTCGGTGATTTGCCGCACAAGCTCATCGTACGATTCCACCATCACGTCACGCATCCACAATGCCCATGGTCCACCAGCGGGCCGGGCTGTTCACGTCGCCCAGTAACTCCCGCAGGCCCAGGCCATCGCTGGTCAGAATCACCCGGTCGCCGCTGCCGGCCCCGAGGCGATCCACGGCGAGCACCGGATCGCCGCTCGGACGACCTTCGGCGTCCAGAAGCTGGCAGACCAGCAGCTTCACGCCGGCCAGCGACTTATGCCGCACCGTCGATGTCGCCCGACCTTGTACGATGGCAAGCTGCATGACCGATTCCACATTTTGTCTGCCGACGATTCCTGTCTCAAACCATCCGCAAGGCGCCGCTGACTCCTATGCGCCGAAAGCGAGTGAAAGTCAGCGGCGTGGTAATTCCTTCTCCCGTGGGCGTGGCAATCGAATAACTCGGATAGCCCTCACCGCCGATGCCCAGCCCGGCGGTGCTCGGCCCGTTGGCCACGAAAATCGTGGTGTTCATGGCCCGGCCCATGGTTGTGATGCGATCGAGGTTGTTGGAGTGAATGCAGGCTGTGTGACCGAACCCGTGCTCGGCCGCGATGGCCATCTCCAAGCCGTGCTCGAAATCACGCACCGGCACAAAGGGCACGAAGGGCATCATCTGCTCCTCGGGCACAAAGGGGTTGTTGGCTTCCGTGCGGCCGAACAGCAGGTCCACACCGTCGCGGATGTTTAACCCGACCGCCCGGCCGAGCACCTGCGGATCTTTGCCCACCAGATCCTTGTTGACCACGTGGTGGTCCTTTTGCCAGGTGAAGGCCGCGTCGGTCAACCTGGTGATGTGGGCGTCGGACAACTCGACAGCCCCGGCCCGCCGCATCGCGTCGAGCATCCGGTCCAGCACGCTCTCGACGACAAAGACCTCCTTCTCGCCGATGCACAGCAGGTTGTTGTCAAACCTCCCACCAAGGATGATCGCCGCGGCCGCCTTGTCGAGGTCGGCTGTCTCGTCGACAACCACCGGCGGATTGCCCGGACCGGCGACAATCGCGCGTTTGGTCTGCTTCATCGCCGCCCGCGCCACCGCCGAGCCGCCGGTGGCCACCAGCAGCGGGATGCGCTCGTGCTGAAAAATCTCTTCGGCCGTGCGCAGCGTGGGCGGATCGATCACGCAGATCAGCGGCTCGACGTTGAATTGCCGACGGATGGCCTGGTTGTAGGCCGCCACCGCCGTTGCCAGGCAGCGATGGCCCGATGGGTGGGCGTTGACGACCATCGCGTTGCCGGCCGCAATCATGTTGATGGCGTTGGCCGTCAGCGTAGGAATTGAGTGCGTGACAGGTGTGATAACACCGATCACGCCCCACGGCGCGGCCTCGTCCAAGCCCACACCCTGATCGCCGCTGTGCGCGGCCGTGCGCAGAAACTCGACGCCCGGCACTTTCTCCAGCAATTCAAGCTTCGCGATCTTGTGGTCCAGCCGCCCGACCTTTGTTTCTTCCAGTTCGATGCGACCCCATTCAGCCGCGTTGTCTTTGGCCATCGCTTTGAGCAGCTTGCATATGCCGTCTCGCACTGCCAGAGAGTCGGCGCGCTCGCTCAGTTGCCGTTGCGCCTGTGTGGCGGCTTGGACCGCACTTTTGACGTCGCCGAACATGCCCAGGCCGCCGACACCGGCCGAACGCGACGGCGCGGGCGCATTGGTGGGCGGCGCAGCGACGACTGGGGTCGTGCCCGGTCCGAGCCGGCTGAGCACTTGCGCCACCACGTCGGTGATCAGTTGCTGCTGGTTCATCTCTGAAGCCCTTTTGCGCGTCGTTTTGGCGCGGTCACATCACGCTCTTGCCCATGATCTCGGCCGCGTCGATCAGGCCCACCACCACCGCGTCCACCGGCAGCTTGTTGCAGCCGTCAGCCATACGGGCGCTGGAGCCCTGCACGATCAGCACAAGTTGCCCCACGCCCGCACCGATCGCGTCCATCGCCACGATCGCCCGCCCCGTAGCCTCGAAACGTCCGCCAACCTTCGCGTCGGCGCCATCGGCATCGGGATATTCGACCTTAAGCGGCTCGACGATCAACAGCTTGCGCCCGCGCATGGCGGGATCCTTGGCTGTCGCCACCACGTGGCCCTTGACGCGTGCGATGAACATGGCTGGTGCTCCGCAAGGCGTGAGGATTAAGCCCCACGCTCAACGCTTTCACGGCCCGACGGCCTACAACTTGTTCGTGTCTTCGTGCGGACGTGGGATGACGTGGACGCTGACGACTTCGCCGACGCGCCGGGCCGCATCCGCCCCGGCGTCGACCGCCGCCTTGACCGCCGCGACGTCACCCTCGACCGTCACCGCCACCAGACCACTGCCCACCTTGTCCTGCCGCACGAACTTGACATTCGCCGCCTTCAGGGCCGTGTCCAGCGCCTCGACGGCCGGGATCAGCCCCTTGGTTTCAATCATGCCGATTGCCTGCTGTGCCATTGCTTGGACTCCTGCATCGCCCTGCCGGGGCGTGTGTTGTTGCCTGCTGCGTACGTCACTTCGTCAATTGGTCGACAGAACTTCGACGGTCTGTCGGGCCACGATCAACTCCTCATTCGTGGGCAGCACCCAGAGCTGCACCTTCGACCCGTCCGCGTCGATGCGAGACTCGGCGTCACCTCGGGCCGCGTCATTCTTGCGCGGATCCAGTGCGACGCCCGCGTAGTCCATGGCCGCGCAGATCTCCTTCCGGACAGTCTTACCATGCTGGCCGATGCCGCCGGTGAACACGATCGCGTCGGCTCCGTTGAGCACCGCCAGGTAAGCCCCGACGTAGTGGCGGCAGCTTTCGATGAACGCCTCAACCGCCAGCTTCGCCCTCGCGTTTCCTCGCGCGGCCGCGGTCTCGACTTCGCGATAGTCGGCGCTGAGGCCGCTGATGCCCAGCAGCCCCCCTTCCCTGCCCAGCTTGCGAAAGATCGAGTCCAGGTCGCCGCCTTCGATGGCCAGCAGCTTCAAGAGAGCGAAGGCATCGAAGTCGCCAACGCGGTTGTTGTGGAACACCCCCGACTGCGCGGTCATGCCGAAGCTGTTGGCGACGCTGCGACCGTCTTCGATCGCGCAGATCGAACACGACCCGCCGAGGTGACAACTGATGATCCGCCTGGCGACCGAAGCGATCTGCCCCATGCGCACGGCGATGTAACGATGGCTGGCGCCGTGGAAGCCGTAGCGGCGCACACCGGCCGCGGTCCAGGCGTATGGAATCGCGTAGACCTGCCGATGCGCTGGAATCGTCTGGTGGAAGGCCGTCTCGAAAGCGGCGACCTGCGGCACGCCCGGAAGGTCGCGGGCGAAGGCCTTCATGGCCGCGATGTAGGGCGGATTGTGGGCCGGAGCCACGTCGGCGAACTGTTGCATGGTGGCGATGACCTTCTCGTCTACGCGCACCGCGCCGCTGATCGGCCCGCCATGCACCGCCTTGAAGCCGACGGCCTCGACGTCCTCGATGCGGCCGATTGCGCCCAGTTCGGCAAGCTGCTTGAGGTGCAAAGTCGCGGCCTGACCGTGGTCGGCGAAGTCAGCCTGGCCCTGCGCGCTGCGCTGACCAGCCGCGACCGACCACATGCCGCCGCCCTGGCCGATGCGGTCGGCCGCACCCGTCGCCAGCAGCGTCTCGCCCTCACTCCCGGAAGCGTCGCCTCCGCTGTCCCCGCTTCCGCGGGCGGCGGCCAGAGGCATGTCGAACAGCTTGTACTTGAAGCTGGTCGAACCCAGATTGGCCACGAGCACGATCATGGTCTGTTCCGCAAGCGGTGCGACAGGGGCGTCATTGGCCGACACGGCTTACTTCTCGAAGCCGGCGAGCAACTGATCGTGCGGCCGGGCGATGACGTGCGCCGCCACGAGGTTGCCCACGCGGCCGGCCGCTTCCGCGCCGGCGTCCACGGCCGCCTTCACCGAACCGACGTCGCCCTTGACGATCACCGTCACGAACGCGCCGCCGATGGCGATGGACTTCACAAGCCGCACGTCCGCGGCCTTGAGCATCGCGTCCGTCGCTTCAACGATGCCGGTCTGGCCCTTGGTTTCAATCATGCCCAACGCTTCCATGGTGTGACTCCGGTGAATGTTCTGACGCGCCAGGCCGTCGGCGGCGCGGTCGGGTGGTTCGGATACGGGTCCGTGTGCGGCGATTACTTCGCGGCCGCCTTCTTCTTCGGGAGCATGGCGCTGGTCTCATCGTGCGGCCGGGCGATGATGTGGACGCCCAGAACCTCACCGATGCGGCCTGCGGCCGAGGCGCCGGCGTCGACGGCCGCCTTCACCGCCGCCACATCCCCGGTCACGAAGCTGGTGACCATGCCGCTGCCGACCTTATCCCAACCGAGCATCTCGACATTGGCGCTCTTGAGCATGGCGTCGCTGGCCTCCAGCAGCGCCACCAGACCCTTGGTTTCAACCATTCCGATTGCCTTCTGTGCCATGATGACGATCTCCGTGTTTCACTTGCTGGCCGCGGCTCAGGTCGCGAGTCGGCCCGGATACCGCGGCGGCCGGGTCGAGGTGGTTCGCATTCATCGGTGTAGCAGCATCCGCGTGGCCGAGGGCAGGTGGCAGGCATTGCCCTCGTCGGTGTCGATGTGTATCTCGAGCTTGACGCGCGGATGCTCACGAACCTTCACGCGGTCGAACGTCAGGCCGCAGGGCCCGTCGATCGTGAGTTGCATGTAGTCGCCGTCTTTGACGCCGTAGTGCGCCAGGTCGTCCGGATGCATATGCACATGTCGCTCAGCGCGAATCACGCCGCGACGCATGTTCAGGGCGCCGTGCGGACCGACGAGGATGCAGCCCGGCGTGCCTTCATGGTTGCCGCTGATGCGCAGAGGCAGGTCGATGCCCAGAAACACGCCGTCGGTGTAGGCCAGTTCGACCTGCGTGTAGTTTCGCGTCGGGCCAAGGATGCGCACGCCGGGGATCATGCGGTTACGCGGACCGATGACGTTAACCTGCTGCTCGCTGGCGAACTCGCCTTCCTGGTAAAGGTCTTTGAGCTTGGTCAACTTCGCGCCGGGACCGAAGAGCACTTCGAGGTCGGCGTCGGTGACATGCACGTGCCGGGCCGAGACGTTGACCACCAGCGGGTTCGACCCGCCGTTGTGGACTTTGGGGTGATGAATCGTTGGCACCTGACCGATGAGCCGGTCACGCAGCACCTGCCGCACCATCTGCTCGACGACCTTGCGATCCAGAGGCGTGTTGGCTGTGATCATCGGGACGTCCTGGCACGGCGCGGAACCCGTCTGGCACAAACATACACGAACAGCCATAAGTTTGCAAATTAGAGCATAATACGTCAAGCCGGCCCATCAAAACAAGCCATGTGTGGCACAATGCCTTATATTTACAATATTTATAATTGACAGAGGCGCGTCATGCACCCACGTATTTGGCATAGATGCCTTTGGCGACAGAGACGTCCTTGGTGCCTTTGACGATGGCTCGGCCATCAGGAAAGACGGTCAGTTCGTAGGCATTGCCGCTGTCGGCGATCGCGGCCCGGATCATGAACTTGTTGACGGCCACTTCACCGTGGGGGCGCAGGCGGCCGGCGATCTGGTCGAAGTCAAGCTTCTGGCCGCCCAGCTTCTGGGCGATCTGCACGGCATTGCGGCCGCAGAGCGTGCTCGTGGCGCTGGCGAATTTCCCTTCGAGAAACTCGAACTGCCTCTTCCTGCAGCAGACGCATTCGCCCACGTCGTAGGCCCGCGCCACCTTGAGCTGCCGTACCGTGTTCTCCCACACGTCGATGCTCAGCAGCGTCGGCCGCACGGCCGCGTAGTGGCCGGTGAGAATCTTGAGCGTCTCAGCCACCTGGTAGTTGGCGATGATCGATACGACCGGGCCGAGCACACCGGCGGTGTCGCATGTGGGGTTCATGCCCGGCGGGGGCGCCTGCTCGAAGATGCAGCGCAGGCATGGCGTCGCTCTCGACACGCCATCGGCCTGCCGTTCCCACGGCGTGTCGCCAGCCGGTGTATGCGGTAGAATCGCGTAGGTCATGCCCGTCGTGCCCACCGCCCCGCCGTAGACGTACGGCTTGGCGTGCTTGACCGCCACGTCGTTGAGCAGGAAGCGCGTCTCGAAGTTGTCCAGGCCGTCGACGATCACGTCGGCGTCGGCCGCGAGGCGCTCGACATTGGTGTGATTGACGTCCTCCACCACGGCCTCGACGTACACCTGGCTGTTGATCGTCGCGATCTTGCGCCGGGCGGCCTCGGCCTTGGGCAGGCCGTCGGCGATGTCCTGCTCGTCGAAGAGCACCTGACGCTGGAGGTTGGTGATTTCGATGAAGTCGCGATCCACGATGCGCAACCGCCCCACGCCCGCGCGGGCGAGCATGTTGGCAATCACCGTGCCCAGCGCGCCGCAGCCGACGACCAGAGCCGTCGATTTCAGCAACTTGCGCTGGCCCTGCTCGCCGAGGCCCGGCAGCAGCATCTGACGGTGGTAGCGCGACATATCAAGTTGCGGTATGGCAACGCTCATCAGTTTCTCCGACTTCAGCTCTCCACCAGGCTGCCGCCTTCGACGGGATCGACACGGACGCCCATTTTCCGCAGCAGATCGAGCGCGGCCTGGACCTCGCCTTCCTCGCCGCGGAACTGGATGGCCATGATGCCGACCTGGTCGCCGACCGACGCCTGGCGGATGTCGAACTCCACGTCCGGGTATTGCCGGGACATCTTCCAGACGCACGGCTCGTCGCGGCACGGTCCTTCGAAAGTCAACCAGCATTTGCGTGTGATGGTGTGCATTGTCGATCTCCAATCCAGTCGCCCGAACATCGAATTCACCGCAAGGCGCCAAGGACGCCAAGGCATACGGCAGGTCGGCCGTCTCGGCCAACTCGATGACGGGCGGGACGCCCGTTCCACCAATCAAGACAACCGCTCCCTTACGGTCGCGGCTCGTTGTGAGCCTGATGGGTCGCGTTCATCCGCCGGCGATGGCGGGCACGATCGCCAGTTCGTCGCCGTCCTTCACGGCCGTCTCAAGGTTGTCGAGAAAGCGGATGTCCTCGTCATTCACGTAGAGATTGATAAAACGGTTGACCTCGTTTTCGCTTTTGAAAAGCCGCTTGCCCAGGTCGGGATGGGCGGCCGTCAGCGACGCAAGCACCGCGCGCACGCTGTCGCCGTCAAGGTCGAGCTTGTCCGCTCCGCCGGCCTGCGGCCGCAGAGCGTTGGGTATCAGAACTGTCACCGCCATCGTTGCACCTTTCATGGAATCACCATCGCATACCGGCCGCACCAGCGTATCACACCGCCGCCGCCATCAGGTCGTCGAACTGCTCCATCTTCGCGTCAATCACGTCCGCCTGACCGCAGCGGCCCTGCATCACCTCGATGGTCTTGAGTCCGTTGCCTGTAATGCAGACGCACACCGGTTCGTCGCGCGGAATGCGGCCGGACTCGATCAGCTTGATCGCGCACGCCAGCGTCGTGCCGCCGGCCGGCTCGGTGAAGATGCCCTCGGTGCGCGCCAGCAGGCGGACGGCATCAAGAATCTCCTCGTCGTCGGCCATCTCCGCCCAGCCGCCGGACTCGCGCACGACCTTCATGACGTAGAACCCGTCGGCCGGGTTGCCGATGGCGATGCTCTTGGCGATGGTGCAGGGCTTCTGCGGGGTGAACAAGTCCTGCCCTTGCTGGATGGCGGTGCTCACGGGCGAGCAGCCGGCCGCCTGGGCGCCGTAGATCTTCGGATGCGTGTCCTCGACCAGGCCCAGGGTGATGAACTCCTGGTAGGCCTTCCATATCTTGGGCAGAATCGTGCCGCCGGCCACGGGTACCACCGTGTGTGCCGGCAACCGCCAGCCAAGTTGCTCGGCAATCTCGAAGCCGTGCGTCTTGGCGCCTTCGGTGTAGTAAGGCCGCAGGTTCACGTTCACGATCGCCCAACCATACTTGTCGGCGATCTGTGAACAGAGACGGTTGACGTCGTCGTAGTTGCCGCGAATCTTAACCATCCGCGGGCCGAAAACCTGAGATCCGACGATCTTGCCTTCCTCCAGGTCATACGGCACGAGCACAACGGCCTTGAGCCCCGCGCGGGCCGCGTGGGCGGCGACGCTGTGCGCCAGGTTGCCCGTCGACGCGCACCCGACCGTGTCATAGCCGAACTCCATCGCCTTGGTGAGAGCGACGGCAACCACGCGGTCCTTGTAGGAGTACGTGGGATAGTTGGTCGAGTCGTCCTTGATGTAGACAGCCTTGACGCCCAGCTCGGCGGCAAGCTTGTCGGCCTTGATGAGAGGCGTGAAGCCGGAGTGGAAGCCGACGCGCGGTTCACCCTCGATCGGCAGCAGGTCGCGGTATCGCCACAGCGAGCGTGGGCCGGCCTCGATCGACGTCCGCGTGACCTTGCCGCGCATCGCCTCGTAGTCGTAGACGACCTCGACGGGACCGAAATCCTCGTCGCAGACCGTCCGCGGCTCGACGGGGTAGGCCGCCCCGCATTCCTTACACCGCAGACCTGCCACATAACCCATGACCTGATACTCCTGCGCTCGCAAGGCCCCACGCACTGACTCCCCACGCCGTTTTTCGAGCCGGCCTTTGCGAGGCCGACTGTGTCGCCGGCTCTGACGGTGGCGGGGACCGCTGGGGCGCAACAACAAGCCCCTTTCATGCTTGACAAGAAGGGGCCGTCCATCCGCATCAGGAATCAGGACTTGGCCGCTTCTTATCTTCCCCCTTGCCGCCACCATTGCTGGAAGCCGCCGGGGAGGGAATTCGCACCATGTCCCCCGCGACCCGCAGGCTCGTCTGCCTGCCTCGGCCGCGAGGCGGTTGCGGTGGCGTCATCGGGCCCAATCCCTCAGCCACTCTGGATAAGAGCGAGGCATAAAATGTCAGCCTAAAGACTAGCGGAGGCGGCGAGCGGGGTCAAGGGTGGTCTTCTGTGTCGGGCTCCCAACAGCGATGACATGCCTGATCTGACGGTCGTCATAACAAACAACCCGCCGCAGGGCGGGTTGCGTGACGCTCGGAATAAACCGTCTCGATAACCGCGCTCTTACCACGCGAAGTGAGCGAAAGCCTTATTGGCTTCGGCCATACGATGGGTCTGCTCACGGGTGGACATGGCCTTGCCTTCGCCATGACCGGCTTCGTAGATTTCCTTGGCCAGTCGCAGATACATGGGCTTTCCCGACTCGCTGCGGGCGGCCTGAAGTATCCAGCGGAAGGCCAGACTCTGCTTGCGCTTGGGCTTGACAGACATCGGCACCTGGTAGTTGGCACCACCGACGCGCTTGGAGCGGACTTCAACCTTCGGTTTGACGTTCTCGATCGCGTCGTTGAAAAGGTCTATGGCCGACGGCTCGCCCTTGGTGCGTTTTTCGATCTCATCAAGAGCTCGATACACGACACGTTGGGCCACGCTTTTCTTACCGTCCCTCATTACGCAATTGATGAAGCGGGCAAGCACCTTGCTGTTGTACCGGGGATCGCCGCGCAGCTGATCGTCGGCCTTGGTGATACGTCCTGACATTGCGTGCTCTCTTTCAGGCTCATCCGTCGTTCGGGCCGAGGCGTTGAGGCCAAGCCCATCCGACCGTGTGTTCACCGGTCCGGTGCAGTGCCGTCCCGATTACTTGCCTGTCGTGCGAACAGCCGCACGACATTTCAGCTAAAAATAAAGACGTCGCGGCGGCGGACACCGAAACCGTGCTCCGCCAGCCGGGCGGAGTGCTGATTACTTAGACCGTTTCTGGCCGTACTTGGACCGCCCCTGCCGACGTCCATCCACACCCAGGCAGTCCAGCGAACCGCGAACCACATGGTAGCGCACGCCGGGCAGGTCGCGCACACGCCCGCCACGCACCAGCACAATGCTGTGCTCCTGCAGGTTGTGCCCTTCGCCGCCGATGTAGGCCGTCACTTCGCGGCCATTGGACAGACGCACACGGGCGACCTTGCGAAGCGCGGAGTTGGGCTTCTTGGGGGTCACGGTCTTGACCTGAAGACACACGCCGCGCTTCTGGGGCGAAGCATTCAGATCCTTGACCTTACTCTTGGCCTTGGGTGTCTGGCGCGGATTGCGAATCAATTGGTTGATCGTCGGCATGGCGATGTTTCTTCCTGACGAATGCGAGCCCGACATTATAAGTAAAAGCTGACTCAACCTGCAAGCGACGGTCAGGCCCCGAGTTCCGGGTCCGACGAGGCCTCGGCGGCGACCTGCCTCAGCAGGGTTTCGAGCCGGTCGACGTGGCGTGCCATGGACAACTCGTTACCGAGGCCGGCGGTGGCTGCAGCGCAGCGGGCCCGTTCGTCGGAGTCACTGAGATTCTCCATGGCATCGGCCAAGGCGACCACATCGCGAGCATCAAGGATGACGCGCCCGCGTAACTTGTTTTCTGTATTGCTTTTACATGACGAAAGGACGTGATCGGCCGCGCCGTTGTGACGGGTCGTGATGGCTGGGATGCCCAGCATCAGCGATTCGATGACAACCTTGCTGGAGGGATCGAAGAAGCTAGGTAAAACCGTGACGTCGGCGGCGCTGTAGAGGGCCGGCATCTGGTTCGTGGGGCCGGTGAAATGGATCGCCTCGCGAACCTGCAGCCGCTGAGCGAGAGCCTGGTAACGCCAGGCAACCGAACCGACGACCAACAAGCAGGCTCGCACCTGCCGTCGTTTGAGTTCCGCCATGGCGTACATCAGGGGCACGAGTCCCTTGAGAAGTGGGTTGAGGGCAGCGAACAGGAACACGGGAGTCTGATCATCAAGACCCCACGCGATGCGGATCTCGCGCCGCCATGCCATTCGCTGCTGCGGATCGATGTGGGGCATCACGGCGGCGTTGTGGATGATGGGCATGCGGTCGAGTTTCACGTCATGGTGACGCAACAGCTGATCTTGCACGTAGCGGCTCACGGGGACCACACGACGAAGCGCGGGGTCTCGCAGGGTCAACGACTCCATCCGCAAAAGACCAAGTTTCTTAGGCGAAAGTCGGGCGACCGCCCGGCCGATGGCCTGACCGATCCGCGACACATGGTGTTTGGCGGCGTTGCGGGCGATCACTTCGCGGTATACACCGCTGCGTGGCTGCACGACCATGGCTGGCACTGCCAGCGTCACCGATAGCGTCGCCTCGAAGCCGCCAGTCTGAAGTTGGTCAACCGCCCATCGGCGGAATCGCCAAAGTTGCACCAGCGAGCGTGGCTTGCGATCGGCCATGGCGCGGACGGCGACGCCGGACAACTCGACGTGTGGCACCGCCGTTGCGGCCAGGATCGTAACCTGATGACCCCGTCGCACGAGCTCCGCGGCGATCTGGGCTGTCGAGCGTTCCGCCCCACCTCCGGCTGGATCGAACGACTCGATGACCACGCCAATCCGCATCAGGCCGGCTCCCCGGCGACGGAATCCGTCGCGGCGTCAAACCGGGGTTGCTGCAGGAGATCAGCCGCCTGAGCGTAGACCATTTCCACGTGAATTCCAGTCATGCACCGATGGTCGATCGGGCACCGTTTTTTCTGGCAGGGACCACAGAACACGTCAATGCGCACCTCGCGATCGAGCGCGAAGCCCGTCTGGGCCCACCGCGGGTCGGTGGGACCGAAGACGGTGACGACAGGCACCCCAAGTGCGGCGGCGATGTGACGTGGGCCGGTATCGTTGGTCAGCATCAGCGCCGCGCGCTTGATCACGCTCTTGAGCAGCCGCAGTCCGAACCCCTGGCGGGACAGATCAATGATGGGCGTTCGAGCAGCGGCCTGAACGTTATCAAGGATCGGACGTTCCTGCGGCGAGCCGTTCATGGCGACTACCACCCCATGTTCGTCGTGCAGCCGATCGGCCACGGCGGCGAACCGCTGGGGGTACCACATCTTCGCGTCGCCGTAGTTGGCGCCGGGATTGAGCAACACCAGGGGGCGAGGGTCGTCCACGGCGTAGCCGGCAGCGGCAAGCATGGCGTCGGCGGTTGCATCGTCGACCGGACGAGTGAATACCTGCATGGCCGGATCGGGCTTGCTGGCCCCGAGATAGCGCACCAAACCCAGATAGTAGTCAATGGCGGGGACGGGGACGAAGCCGCCAATACGCCGGCGCGGCACGAGTCGGTCAGTAAGCAGCCCACCGCGTGCGTCGCGGTCGTAGCCGATGCGCCTGGGAATGCCCGCCAGACGCGTCAGCAAAGCCGTGCGGAAGCTGTTGGGCAGAAGTACCGCCGCATCGAAACGGCCACGCGAAAGGCGCTGGGCCAGGCGCAGCGTTCCCTCGCGACGCCGCTTCGCCGACCTGCCGTCAGCCCGCGACTCCGAGGATGTGTGCGCCCGCCGGGCATCCCTTACGCTGACGCAACGGTTAATCCAGGGGCAGGGCTCCAGCACCGGCCGCATGGAACGTCGGACCAGGGCGGTGATGTGCGCCTGGGGATAAAGTCGGCGCAGCGCCCGGAGGGTCGGCGTGGCCATGACGATATCCCCCAGCCAGGTGGGCATCACCACGAGCAGGCGAGCCGGGGCGACGTGCAGGTCGTTGGACGCCGGGATATCACGAGACGCGGAACTCATGCCTGCGAGTATAGCACTGGACACACGAGGTTCGACGAATCAGGACGGCCGCAACAGCAGCATGGCGATGGCCAGCAACTCGGCGACGAGGCTCGCAGCCATCCAGCGTAAAAAATGACCATCGTCGCTCTGCGCGGTGACCAAGCCCGCCACCAGGCAGATTACCGCCAGGGACATAAGCACCAGGGCGGCGATATGGGGGAAATGGAACTCCCCGCGAGCGTCACGCAGGGCCCGCAGTTCGGCGAGAATCTGCCGGAGCGTTTCGTCCGCGGATGGCGTGGACCGGCCTGCCGTGCTGAGGGCGGGAGGGCGGTCGGTGGTTTCACTCGAAGCGGTGCTCACGACCTGCGGGACCGCCGCGAAGCCTTCCGTTGGCGCCGGTGCAGGCCGGAGTGCGGTCGCTGGCGTCTGCTGCGGGACTGCGGGGGATTGGATCACCGGCGATTGGGTGGGTACGGACGAGACCGGCGACACCGGCGAAGTCGGCTGGGCAGGTGTCTGGGGGCGCCTGGGCCGTGAACGCGGCGCCTCAAGCGGCTCGCGGATGTCGGCATTGCGATCCGGACGTCGCTGCTGGGCGATGATGCGGACCGCCTCCGTCAAGGTGGGGCATCGGAAATCCGGCTCCGCAGCCACACCATCGGCGGCGTCAGTTGGTGCGGGTTGCGTCAATGCCCCGTCCGACTGCGCACGTTCCGCCACGGCGGACTGGTCGTCATCGCCACCCTCGGGACGCGAACCTGTCAACAGGATGGTGCGGACCCCCGCCGCTTTCCCGGCCGCGACATCGCGCATCTGGTCGCCGATCATCCAGCATCGGGATAGATCGAGATCCAACTCCCGCGCCGCTTCGAGCAACATGCCCGGTTGCGGTTTGCGCCAGGGATGCTCACGCCTGTATTTCTTGACCGTGCCCTCCGGATGGAACGGGCAGTAGTAGAATCGATCGATCCGCAAGCCGGTGGTCGCGTGAATAACTTGGCTGATTCGCTCATGAACGGCCCGAACGTCGTCCTCGCCATACTTGCCGCGTGCCACGCCGCCCTGGTTGGTCACCACGACGATCCGATAGCCCAGCCCCTTCAGCGAGGCCACCGCGGATGCCGCTCCGCGAAGCAGGCGCACCTGCTGCGGGTCGCCCAGGTCGCCGTCGTTGGCGATCAGCGTGTTGTCGCGGTCGATGAAAACGGCGGCATTGATGCCGTGGGCGTTCATGCCTTGAGAATATAACGAAGATGCGGGCGTCGTCACACCGCTTACTCGGAACCGCGCGGGGCGCGCTGGCGGTTTTGGATCAACGCTTGCGTCTGGTCAATGGCAGCGGGCAAATCATCGTTGACAACAAAATGGTCATAAACGCCGCTCTCGTGAGCCAGGGCAATCTCCATCCGTGCTTTCTGAAAACGGCGCTGGATCAACGCTTCCTCTTCACGAGCCCGGTTGCGCAAGCGCTGGAGCAGTGTCTGCTCCGTTGGCGGCAGGATGAAAATCGCCATGGCGTCCGGCATGCGACGCTTGACCTGGATGGCGCCCTGCACGTCGATTTCCAGAAGCACGAGCCGGCCGTCGGCGACCGCCCGCTCGACGGGCATGCGCGGCGTGCCGTAGCAGTTGCCGAACACCTCAGCCCACTCCAACAGCTCACTTTGATCGCGCATACTCGCGAACCGAGCGGCGTCGATGAAGTGGTAGTCCACGCCATCAGTATCGGTCGCCGCTCGCGGTCGGGTGGTGACCGAGATGCTGCGCACCATGCGCAAACGGTCGCACACGGCACGGGAGATGGTTGTTTTGCCCACGCCCGAAGGCCCGGAAATGACCACGAGCATGCCGCGGCCTGATGTACAACTGGGTGAGGGATCCGTCATGGCGGAGCGGAGCTGTGAATTCGTGTGGCCGCGATTACGCCGATGGCGCATCGGCGGCGGCGCGGACGCTGGTGGTAAGAAACAGACTCGCCATACGCACGGCCAGCCCGTGGGCAACCTGATCGAGGATCGCGCTGTTGGGCCCATCGGCGACGGACGATTCAATCTCCAGGCCCCGGTTCATGGGGCCGGGATGCATCACCAGCAGGTGATCGGGCGCCTGGCGCAAACGGCGGGCGGTGAGACCGAAAAAGTGCTGGTATTCGCGGACGCTGGGCAGCACATGGCCGGCGATGCGCTCGAACTGGATGCGCAGCATATTGATCACGTCGATACGCGGCAGGACGGCATCGAGATCGGTCGACAGTTCGCAGCCCATGTCGGCGAAACTGGCTGGAAGCAATGTGGGCGGGCCGACGAGAATGACCTTGGCGCCAAGCTTCAGCAGACCGTGGACGTTGGAGCGGGCGACGCGCGAGTGGGCGATGTCCCCGACGATAGCAACGGTCAACCCGCTGAGATCAAAGCCGTCCAGGCGCTCCCATCGCTTGGCGATGGTGTAGATATCCAGCAGGCCTTGCGTGGGGTGTTCGTGCTGACCGTCGCCCGCGTTGATGACCGAGCACAGGACGTGGCGGGCAAGCTGGTGAACAGCCCCGCTCAGATGGTGGCGGCAGACGATGGCGTCGATGCCCATGGCTTCGATGTTGCGGGCGGTGTCACGCAGGGTTTCGCCTTTGGAGACGCTGGAACCCTTCGCGGCGAAATCGATGACATCGGCCGAGAGTCGGCTTGCGGCCAGGTGGAAGCTGGTGCGCGTGCGTGTGGAGTCTTCGAAGAAGAGGTTCACCACAACCTTGCCACGCAGGGCGGGCACTTTCTTGACGCTGCGGGTACTGATCGCCTCGAAGCCGTGAGCCGTCCGCAGCAGGAAGCAGATGTCCTGGACCGAAAGCTGTTCGAGACCCAGCAGGTGGCGGTGCGGCCAAGCATAGTCACGGCTGTCGGCGTTCACGCGGAGCCCTCCCCACCGATCCGTCGCGGTCGGATTTCAATCAGATCAGCGTCATCGAATGGCTTGAGGCTCACGTCGACCCGTTGCTCTGGACCGACCTGCCGGCTCAGATCGAGGGCGACGTGATCGGGGGCAATGGGCAGTTCCCGTCCACCGCGATCGACAAGGACACTGAGCCAGACGCGGCGCGGACGGCCCAAGTCCATGATTGACTGGAGAGCGGCGCGGATGGAGCGGCCGGTCATCAGCACATCGTCGACGAGCACCACATCCAGGCCGTCGACGTCGAACGGCATCTCGGTGGTACGAACGATGGGCTGGCTGGCGACTTCAGAAAGGTCGTCGCGGTATAGGGTGATATCGAGGGTGCCGAGGTGAGGGGGATCGAGAATTTGGGCCAGCCGGCGTGCCAGCACGTCGCCGCGTGAGCGGAGGCCGACCAAAGCCCACGGACGCGCCCCCGAGCCGTCAGGAGCGGGGCTGGCCACATCCCGTTGGATGGCGGCCGCAAGGGCCTCGATGAGCTCCTGAACCCGGGTTGCATCGGCGATCGCCCGCATGGGTGTGGCAGTTTACTGCGCACAAAAGAAAACCGCACCTTCACAGAGATGACGGTGCGGCTTGAGAATCCGAAAACGGGAGCTCGGGTCAGGCGTTGGCGGGTACCTTGTCCAGCAGCAGCTCGGCGATCTGCACGGCGTTGAGGGCGGCACCTTTGCGCAACTGATCGCCACAGACGAAGATGTCCAGACCCTGGCCGCAGACACTGTCGCCGGCGCAGTGGCCGGGATGGCTGATGTCGACCCGGATGCGGCCGACATAAACGTCATCCTTGCCCGTTGCGTCCAGCGGCGTGGGAAAGCGGTTGTTGGCGCGGTCGTCGATGAGCGACACACCGGGCGCCTTGCTGAGAATCTCGCGGGCCTGCTCGGCCGACATCGGTTTTCTGAGCGTGATGTTGATGCTCTCCGCATGAGCGCGCATGACCGGAACGCGCACGCAGGTGGCGGTGATGCCGATCGGCTGGCCCCAGATCTTGTGGGTCTCCTTGACCATCTTCATCTCTTCAGTGTTGTAGCCCTCGGGACCGATCTCCGTGTTGTGGCTGAAGAGGTTGAATGCATACTGCTGCTTGAAGATCCTGCATGTTGGGACCTTGCCGTCGAGCACCTCGCGCGTCTGCTGCTCAAGTTCAGCCATGGCGGCCGCGCCGGCGCCGCTGGCGGCTTGATAGGTGCTGACCACCAGCCGCTTGACTCCCACCGCCCGATGGATGGGCGTAACCGGCACGAGCATGATGATCGTCGAGCAGTTCGGATTGGCGATGATGCCGCCCTTGCCCAGCTCGATGCCTTCGACGGCTTCGCGGTTCACTTCCGGGACGACAAGGGGTATGCCCTCGGTCATGCGAAACGCCGACGAGTTGTCGACCACCGTCGCACCGGCCTCAGACGCGATGGGCGCAAACTTCTTGCTTATCGAAGCGCCGGCGCTGAACAGGGCCAGATCAATGCCCCTGAAGCTCTCGTCCGTCAGCTCCTCGACGGGGTACGTCTTGTCCCGAAAGGTCACATTCTTGCCGGCACTACGGGCGCTGGCGAGCATTCTGACCTTGCCGGTCGGAAAATCGCGCTGTTCAAGAACGCGCAGGAATTCCTGACCGACGGCGCCGGTGACACCGACGATCGCGACATTGGGCTTGCTGACCGACGAAGCGGACATGCGGCAACTCCTGACAAGCTTTCCCGGCGTCGGGGGCCGGAGTTCAATGCATGCCTGACCTCAATCGACGAACGTTCGTCGCAGTGGTCTGGCTCGAACCGTCAATTATATCGGAAGATCGCCTCAACGAACCCGGGTCAGGACGGCTTCAGCCAACGGCGGGGTGGCTCCGGGCTGCGAAGCGACGTAGGCGCCTACATGGTTGGCCAGTTCGAGGGTGCGTGACAAGGGCCATCGCAGAATCAATCCGACCAGCAGGCCGGCCGCACAGGCATCGCCGGCGCCCACGCTGTCGGCCCCATCAACGCGGTCGTAACGGACCGGTTCCTGTTCGAGTTTCTGTTCAGCCGTGTAGAGCACGGTGCCGCGGGCCCCCCGGGTCAGAGCCACCAGACGCAGGTCGAAACGCCTGCGCAAGTCGCCGATGCGCTGATCCGGGTCATCACCTCGAAGGTTCATCAGACGGGCAACGGTCGGCAGTTCCTCGTCGTTGAGCTTGACGGCCGTGGCAAGCTCGCAGCTTCGGATCAACACGTCGCGATTGAAGTAATCCTGCCGCAGGTTCACATCGAACAGCCGCACCGCGCGGCGGGCGGCGCTGAGGAATCGGTAGATGGTGTTGCGGCTCTGCGCCTCGCGCTGAGCCAACGAACCGAAGCACACCGCGTCGCAGGCGCTGGCCAGGGATTCGAGGTCGGGATCGAACTGCAACCAGTCCCATGCGACGTTGCGCACGATTTCGTAGGACGGCGAACCGCCGTCGTCGAAGCTGACGTATACGCAACCGGTCGGATGGTCGGGATCGGCCTGAACATAGTCACCGGTCATGCCCCGACTCTTGATATCGTCCAGCAGTTGGCGCCCCAGGTCGTCCTGCCCGACGCGGCTGACGACCACGCCCCGGCCGCCTAGCGCCTGGCTCAACTGATGCGCATGCACCGCGACGTTCAGCGGGGCGCCGCCGAGGATCTGCCGATCCGTGAAAAGATCGAACAGCGCCTCGCCAAGTCCGACGATGGTGAATCTTGCTGGCATGGTGGCACAGCTTAGCAGAGGGTTCGAAGCTCTTCCTATGGATCCTGGCGCGGGCAAATGTTCAACGCCCACGGCGGCAATCGCCCCACCCTAGAATGGCGTATCATGGCTCAAACCTTTCGGTCTTCGGTGGGCCGCCATCCGTGGACGCTGCTGCTCGGCGCCGTCGGGATGGCCATGGTTCTCGGCCAGGCGGCCATGTCCCTTGAACCGGCGTCAATGGTCTACGTCGATGATTCGCCCGCAGCTGAGGCGCTCTTTCAGACGGCGGCCCAGCGGCACGCTGCCGTCCGCCTCACACAGGCAGCCGAGACCTACCAGCAGTTGATCGATGAGTACGGGCAAAGGCTTACTCTCATTGGCGAACGCCTTTACGGCCCGGTCGCCGACGAGGTGGAGCGACGCCTGCTGGCGGACGACGAACTTCTGGCCGCATGGCGACGACGGTTCGAACCCGCCGCCCGGCTCTTGATGGATGCCCTCGAAACTGCCGGCCATCCACGCGACGATCCACTGAGGTTTAGCTCGCTGAACGAAGTGACGCAGCGGTATCGACTGACCACCGCGGGTCTGCAGGCGACCCACGAACTGGCGGCGCTGCGTCTGGAGGCGGCCCAGCCCGCAAGGGCCTTAAGGCTGCTCGAACGCGTCGCGGCACATCCGGACTTACGTGAATCGGCGACTGCCGCCTCGGCCGGTGATCGAGCGACAAGGAAATCCACACAGCGATGGTTGACGGCGGCAGCTCTGGCATTGTCGGGGCAGACCACGCAGGCCCAGGCTCTGGTCGCGTCGATGCCACGATCCATGGTGACCGCGGAACTGGACGAGCAGGTGGCGGCTCTGATTCGGGCGCCGATCGGCAGTCCGCAGCCGCGCCGGCCGCCATTGGACATCGCCACTGTTGTCGGCTCCGGGAGCGACGGACCACTCTGGACCACGCCCATGCCCGCGGTTGCGGAAAGCTATCTGGACCGACGCATGCACCCGACGGCCGGGGCGGCGTACATCGCGGCCCTGCACATGCAGCCGGTCGTCCGGGGCGAGGTCGCCTATGTCAACACCGGCGGCGCGGTGGTGGCGATGGACGTGAGCTGTGGCCGGGAGCTATGGCGTTACACCCATGTTCCAGCATGGGCGCAACCAGGACCGACCGGGCAGCCCCTGTCCAGGCCGGCTGTCCCCGATTTTCGCTCGTTGGTTCTCACCGATAATCACTCCGGCGGCCGCCTGCTGGCGATCCTCGGCTACGGGGCGGCCGCGCGACCGGGTAGTGGCGGGGTCGCATCCACCACGGCGGTGGTCTGTCTGGATCCGGTCACGGGCCGACAGATATGGCTGATGACGCTGGGCGAGATGGCCCGGCACATCATCGCCGTCGATCGAACCGCTGCTCCCGATAAATTCGAGGACGCCTACTTCCACGGCACACCGACGGTTCATGAAGGTCTTGTGCTGGTGCTCATACGCCGCCACGGCGTGGGCAATTCGCTGACCGAGCATCTGGCGGCGATGGATGTGATTGACGGTCGGCCGCACTGGGCGCGGCATATCGCCTCCTCCGTAACCAGTGATCGGTCTTTGAGTCAACCACCCCTGGGCACTCTGCTGGTGGTGAATGGCCTGGCCTATGTCGCCGACGAGGCGGGAGCTGTCGGCTGCGTGGACCTTGAAGGCCAGGTGAGGTGGACCTACACCCTTCCGAGTCTGGCCGTGGAACTGGCCGCAGCCCCGGCCTTGGGCCGCTCCGGATCGGCGCCTTGGCGGGTTTCGGCACCGGTCATGCTGCCTGCCGGTCTGCTTGTGCCGCTGCCGTCGCCGAGCCAGGGCGCGCTGGTGCTCGATCCCCACGACGGCCATCGTCTGCGGACCCTGAACGGGGCCGCCTGGGCGGCAGCGACTACCGCGGTTCCGCTTGACAACGACCTGCTGGTGGTGGGCCGGCAGGTCTCGCGCCTGGATGGCACGACGCTCGAACCCCGCTGGCAGGTCGCGCTGTCCGACCCGGCAGCCGGGCGACCGGCAGTCGTCGACGAGCGTATCTGGCTGGCTACCGAACAGCACATGATTGTTCTGCGGGCCGAGGACGGGCATGAAATCGCGCGCGCCGATGTCATGGAACCTGGTCACGTCTCGCCCACCTCCTCAGGTCTTCTGCTTGCCGCGGCGGATCTTATTCACGGGTATTTGAGTTGGGACGTCGCCTATGCCAACCTCCGACGGCAAATCACCGAAACGCCCGAGGCGGCCGACCCCGCCTTATCGCTGGCGCACCTTGCGGCGCGTCATGGACGTGACACGGCGCTGCGATGGGCCTGCGACCATGCGTTGGCGGCCGTCCAGCGATCGGCGGCGGCAACGGATTCCCATGCGGCGCGCGACGTGGTGTTCGACGAACTATTGAGTGTGGTGCGGCAACTGGGTGCGCGACCTGCCATGGCGGCGGAGGTGCTCGATCGAGCCGAAACCGTGGTGCGCAGTCCCGGGCAAACGGTTCTCTATCACCTCACACGCGGGCAGATTCTCGAACAACTCGGCGATCCCGCAGCGGCTCTGGAGCAATATCAGGTTCTGCTCGATGAGCCGTCGCTCGCCTCACGAATGATCACTCACGGGCCAGTCACCCGCCGGGTGGCGGGTGAAGCGACGGCCCGCATCGGCGCGATCATCGAAGCCGCCGGACTGGCTGTCTATAGACCCTACGCGATGGCGGCTGAACAGGAACTGCGAGCGATGGGTCCGTCGCCGGCGGCCGAGCCTCTGGTGGCCCTTGCAAAACGGTACCCCTACGCGGAAGCGGGCGGACGGGCCCTGCTCGCCGCGTCTGGTGAGGCGACCGGGTCCGGCGCTTGGACGATGAGAGTCACCGATCAGGCCGGTGACGATGCGATCCACCCTTTGCTTCAGCAGGCCTACCGGCATATGTCCGATCGCGCCATGAAGGTGCGGATCGCCAGCCGACTGGCCACGATGTACGAACAGCGCGGGCACGCTTTACGGGCCGCTTGGTGGGTGCGACGGATCGCCAACGATTTTCCCGATGCTTTGGCGTGGCGAGGCGGCCAGCAGATCACCACGTTGTCCTGGCTGTTCGACCTGGCCGAACGCCAGCCGCAGACCGCGATGCTCCCTCGAGTGACCGCCCCCTTGCACGCGGCGCTTTCAGTGCCGGGCTATCCGCTGGTGCCCCTGGCGATGCCCCGTGGCTCGGGGCCAAAAGATCTGGTTCTGACTCTCGATGGCACAAATGTCCTCCTTCGTCGTCCACCCTCATTTGAACCGTCGTGGCGGCAAGACCTGGGCGAGAGTACGGTCGATCTGCTCTACATCGACGGTGAGCTTGCCCTGCTGTGGCTGGACCAGTCGTCGCGCGTCGTGGCTCTGCGACTGGACGACGGTCAACCGGCGTACGAGGCGATCGACGTTTTCATGCTGCTCAGCGACATCCGACACGACGATCAGCCGGCCGCCGAGCTGCGTGACGCCCCCGTGGTGGAGCAACCCCTTGGCGCCCATGACATTGATGTCCGCATGCTCGATCGCCTGGGATTATGCCGCGGCGCAGTCAACGCCCAGGTGGCTGTCTTCGTCGCCGCCACCGGCAGTGCCGCCGCCGTGGAAACGGATACGGGCCGCACTCTCTGGCAGAGACAGCTTCCGTTGGATCATGTGACGCATTTTGATCTTTCGACGCAGGCTCTGGCGGTAGGTGGTGTGATCGGACGGGAGCGAGGCCTTGCCTATACGGCCGCACTTCTGGTCGATCTGGCCACGGGCGAGGTGGAGCATGAAGTATCAACGGCTCCAGAACCTCTGCAACTGCTGGAACTGGTCGACAACGGCTTGCTGGTGGGTACCCCCCAGGCGTTGCGGCTCGTCGACCTGAACGGGCAACCGGGGTGGGAACGTCGGGAGCACGGCGCGACGCTGACCCCATGGACGCTGACGGCAGGCGACCTGGCCATGGTGCGAACACGCGACGCCGGGATGCGTCTGTTCCGCCTTGAAGATGGCGGGGAAATCGCCCTGCCGCCACATCTGGCCGCCGCGGAACCGGCCCCCATGGACCTGCTCGTGACGCTTGGCCGCTGGCATCTGCTGGGCCCCAGCCACGCCACCTGCCTCGATGACCGCGGTGACTTCTGCTGGCGCGATGCCGTCGCCCGCACAGGCTCCGAAAGCATGTTGACGCAATTCGCCGTTGAGGGACGGATGATTGTCCTGACCGCGGTCGACGAGGCGGGCGGCGGGCAGATGCGACCAAGCCTGCGCTCGCTGCAGTCAAGAAAGTTGCGTGTCCCCCACCCGCCGACGGCGTACATGGGCCCGTTCCCCCGACAAGACGGAGCGGGCTATCGCTACCAGCTCTACTTTTTCGATGCGGCCGACGGACGATTGACGGCCGAACAGCCGGTGGGACCGCTGGCTGAACCGATCGACACACGGCGAAGTCTGGCGATCGAGGGGCATCTGATTCTGGCCACGTCGACGAGCAGCCTGATTCTTCCCGATGCGGCCCCGTAGGGGGCGACCATGCTCACGGCGGCTTGCCGCCGTACACCGGAGTGATACAACCAGCTCAGCAATCCACAAATCTTTGCATTCCCGCGCGAGGCTCGTCATGGCTGCACCTCACATTGTCCGCGATGAATTCGCCAACCTCACATTGATGGACGTGCAGGAAACACGTTTTTTCGGCCGGCATGAGGGCCAGCTTTGTCAGTGGCTGACGCTGACCGTCAAGAACCATGCCATTCTCGGCTACCTGACCGTCGAGGTGCACAGCGGGGGCCGGCAAGTCGTCACTCGCATGTTTATCGGCCCGGTCGGCCACCCGCAGCCCTGCCGCATCCACGCGCCCGTGCGTTGGCCGCGACCGGCTGATCACCAGGCTCGACTCATCGTTCGCCACGGCCAGCGCGTCATCGAAGCGGTCATCACCACCGGATCATATCGCCCATGGTCGGTTTACCTGCTCAGCGACGCATGCGTGGATGACACATGGGCGTACGACGATGTGGCCAGGTTCGATCGCGATGACTACCTGACCACCGCGGCGGAGGTCGCAGCCCACCCAGACGCCAGCGGCCATGTCAACTGCTACAACCTGCCGACGAACTATCAGCTCGACCGCTTCTATCGCCAGGCCACACCCGCACAACGGCGGGTAGGCGCCGTCGCGGTCCGCGAGGGACGGCTCTACGTCAGTCCCGTGCCCAATCAGCTGAACTGCGCGGCCTTCAACCTGACGAGCTATCCCCTGCTCCTTGAGCCTTACAGACGCCTGTGCGCACAGATCGGACTCGATAACCGGTTATGGCAGCGCGACGCCTACCACATGGAAGCGCCCACCTGGAGCAACGGCCTGGCGAACCTGCTGCATTGCGCGGGTTTCGATGGTCTGGCCAAGAGCATTCTTAACTATCGCTCGCCGTGGACGAAGGTATTGGGCAAAATGCCCCTGGCAAGCCGGCTCGAGGTGGGGCCTGGTCGATTCATGCACTTGGTCCTGACTTGTGACGCCTACAGCGACGGCCTTGACCTGCTCGCAGGCGTCGAGTCGGCCAATGCGTTGCTCCATGACCGTTGGATGCCGCGGCTGGAAACCTCGCGCCGACTGGAAGGTACGACCGCCCTGCCGCTGTTCGGCATGTATTGCGACCTCACGAAGGACACCAAGACGCTTGTCACCGTTAAGCAAGCGGTGGTGGCGGCCTACAACGCCCAGGGATGGGAATATCCGCGGCTGATCAATGCGGCTTGGCCGCAGTTTTTTGCCCACCTGCGTCGCGATCATGGCCCGGCTGACCGCCCGGTACGTACGCGGTCGGTGACGACCCTGCGCGGCGACAGCGGCGCGTCGTGGGAGCTGTGGATGTCGGCCGTCCAAACGGAGCATGCCCGCTTCCGCCGGGCGCAGCGTGATCTGGTTTCTCTGCAATGCCTCGACGCGATCGTAGATCGGCCAGCTCGCGGCAGCCAGCGCGCCATGGAAGCGGCCGTCGCAGATCTGGTGCAACTTGGCGATCACGCATGGAACGGCAGCCATGACGCCGGCCGGGCCCTGAACCTCGCCATCCGCCGGGGTCGGCTCAAACGCATCGAGGAGCGTATCACACGCTTGCGCAAAGCCCTCGTGCCCAAGCGAAACCCGGGCGACGGCGGCAAACTCGCCGTCGTCAATACGCTCGGGTGGAGGCGAACCTGCCGGGTCGAGCTGGAGGCAGACGGGTCGCGCCTCCAGGCGTCGATGGGCCAACCGCCGCATCTGCATGATCCCGAGACGGGGGAAAGCTTCACGTTCACCATGCGGGGGAATATCTGGACGTGCTGGGTGCCCGACATCCCAGGGTTTGGTGTCCGCCGACTCGAACTGCGCCGGCTGGCCGGCGGCAGGCCAGTGGCCTCGGCAGGCTCTGCTGTGGTCGCTGCTCCCCTCGCCGCTTCGGCGATGCGACCCGTTTGCGGAATTGAGGGTAAGCCGGTGAAGGTAACCGGGGGATGGAACGCCGATGGCTCGCACGGCAAGTGGCGTGTGGACGGCTTCACGCTTGAGGCGGACTGGCGCCCGTCGCCGATCGGGGAAGGGGCATGGGAGCTTTCCGTTCAGGTTGAAGGCCAGCCGCCTTCGGGCAGCTATGAACTGGTCTGGGAGATGACCTTGCCATGGGATCGCGTCCGCTGGCGCGGCGAGACCGGCGGGGGGTTCGTCACACCCGGGCCGGCCGACCGGGGGGGCGACTGGCTGGGGGGTGTGGGTGGGTCCGTCTTCGCCGCCGGGGACGGCTTGGCGGCCATCGGCAGGCGCGGGTACCTGGCCATGGCGTTCGAGCAGACGGGCATGTGCCGCCTGGCCGATCTCGACGGCAGTCAGCCGCTGCGTTCGCTCAAGACTGACGGCCGAATGGGGTGGGTGCTTCTAGGCACGGGCATCAACCCCACCGAGGCGGTGCGGGACCAGGCGGGTGACCGTGCCTGGCGGTTCTGCTGCACGCTGCGTCGGGGAATGGGGGCGCTGAGCGACGTGACGCTCCATCAGTTTGCGACCGGCTGCTATCGAGTGGGCGAGATCGTCGATGGAGCCCGACTTCCCGCAAGCCGCTCCAAGGAACCGTGGCTCGATGTCAAGAGCAAGAGCGTCATTCCATTGGCGGTTCGACGCCGCGCGAGACAGACGGAGATCGATCTGTATAACACGGCCGAGGGCCGCGTCTTGGCCACCGTGCGTGGCGCGGCGTTGCGCCGCCGGCAGCTCTCGCAGACGGATATGCTCGGTCGGATGCAGCGAGCGATGCCCGACGGCCGCGTTAGCCTTGCCGGCCGTGCGTTTGGTAGAGTCGTGGCCACCCTGCCTTGAGCGCCAGGAGCCGTCCTCCCCCACCCCAGGCATGGGCAGACGCACCCAATGACCAGTGACAATCATTCAGGAACCTGCCATGTATGTGAATCTAACCCCGGGTTGTGTGGGCATCACCGACGTTCCGTTTGAGCAGTTGGCCCCGCTGGCGGCGGCCGCAGGTTTCCGCGGCATCGACGCTCCCGTCGGTGAAATCGAGCGGGCAGGCGGCGCCAACATCCTGGACGAAATCCGACAACGTGCCGGTTTGTACTGGGGTAGCTTCGGGTTGCCTGTGGAGTTCCGCAAAGACGACGCGGCGTTTAAGAACGGCATGGCGAACCTCAGGAAGCTCGTACCGTGGCTGGCCGCGGTCGGTGTGGAACGTTGCTCCACATGGCTGCTGCCTGGACACAACGAACTGGACATGACCGCCAACTTCGACCGTCACCGCCGGCGGCTCGGCGAGGCGGCACGCGTTCTGGAGCAGCACGGCATCCGCCTGGGGCTCGAATTCGTCGGCCCCAAGACGCTGGCCGACCAATTCAAATACCCGTTCCTCCGCACCATGGCGGGCATGCTGGAACTGTGCGATGCCATCGGCACATCGAACATGGGCCTTCTGCTGGACAGCTTCCACTGGTACACCTCGGGCGCGACGGCCGACGATCTGCGCCGCCTGCTGACCAACGAAAAAATCGTCGTGGTGCACGTCAATGACGCCCGGCCCGGCCGATCGCGCGACCAGCAAATCGACAACGAACGGGCCCTGCCGACAGACACTGGTGTCATCGACTTGAGGACGTTCCTTGGATGCCTGCGGGAACTGTCCTATGATGGCCCTGTCGCCGCCGAGCCGTTCATGCCCGAACTGAGCCGTCAACCGGCTGAGAAGACCCTTGAGCAGGTTCACACGGCGATGAGTCGGCTGTTCGCCCTCGCTTAAGCCGCGACCGTATCCGCATTCCCCGCTCGACGGAGACGCCTATTCATGACCGCCACTGAGACTGCCGCCCTCCACGCCTCCGCCGCATGCCTGGCGAAAACCGATCCCCAGATCGCCCAACTGATCGCCGCGGAACAGCGACGCCAGGACATGACCCTGGAAATGATCGCGAGCGAAAATCACACCTCCGCCGCGGTGATGGAGGCGGTCGGTTCATGCCTGACCAACAAGTATTGCGAAGGCTACCCTGGCAAGCGCTATTACTCGGGCTGCACGATCTACGACGACGTGGAGACGCTGGCGATCGAGCGAGCCAAGCAGCTTTTTGGCTGTAAGTTCGCCAATGTGCAGCCGCACTCGGGCGCCTCGGCGAACACCGCCGTTTTTTTTGCCCTGCTTGAACCGGGCGACACCTACTGCTCCGTCGTGCTGTCTGACGGCGGGCACCTGACGCATGGCTCGCCGGTCAACCTGTCGGGCAAGTGGTTCAAGCCGGCGCATTATCCGCTGGTCTACGACGAGGCCCGCCCCGACTACGGCCACATCGACTACGACGCGGTCGAAAAGCTCTGTCGCGAGCACAAACCCAAACTGCTGATGTGCGGCTACTCAGCCTATCCGCGGGTGATCGACTTCGCCCGCTTCCGTAAGGCGGCCGATGCCTGCGGGGCCCTGCTGATGGCCGACATCGCCCACATCGCGGGCCTGATCGCCGGCGGGGCGCATCCCTCGCCGTTTCCCCACTGCGACATAGTCACCACCACGACGCACAAGACCCTGCGCGGGCCGCGCGGCGGGCTGATCCTCACCAATGACGCCGACCTGGCGGCCAAGATCGACAAAGCCGTCTTCCCCGGCACGCAGGGCGGCCCGCTCATGCACGTGATCGCCGGTAAGGCCGTCTGCTTCGGCGAGGCTCTCAAGCCCGCCTTCAAGGAGTACGCCCGCCAGATCGTCGCCAACGCGAAGGTGCTGGCTCATGAGCTGATGTCGCGCGGCTACCACCTCAGCTCGCGCGGCACGGACAACCACCTGCTGCTGATCGACCTGCGCGGGACAGACAGCGAACTGACCGGCAAACAGGCCGCCCTGTGGCTCGAACAGGCGGGCATCATCACCAACAAGAACACCGTTTCGCGGGAGCAGCGTTCGCCGTTCCAGACCAGCGGCGTGCGGCTGGGCACGCCGGCCCTGACCACCCGCGGCCTGCGCGGGCCGCAGATGAAACAGGTGGCGGACCTGATCGACCGGGCGATCAAGTCCGCCGGCGACGAAGGCAAGCTGGCGGCAATCCGGCGGGAAGTGGAAGCGCTGTGCCGGCAGTTCCCGATGCCGCATTAGGTTCCTTCATGGAGGCCAGCACATGTTCGACACGCTCAACGATCCACAGCGTCTGCACGCGGTGATGACCCACCTGCCCTTGGGCGCCGCCGCCATCGGCCTGTTGCTCGCCCTGGCTGTGGCCGTCACCGGCGGCAGAGTGCGCGGCCTGCGATGGGCAGCCGCGATGGTCTATCTTCTGGCGATGGCGGCGTGCTTCGTCACAGTCGCCACGGGCGAGCGCGCGGCCGACGCGATGACGGACGCCGGCGTTCTTCTGGCTGGCCCCGTCCACGACACCTTGCACGACCATGAGGAACTGGCTGAAAAGGCATGGATGTTCTTCGGCGCCACAGGACTGTTCCTGCTGCTGATGGAGCTCAAGGTACTTCGAGTAGCGGGGCTGGTCCTGGCTCTGCTGCTCGCCCTGGGCACTGCCGGCTGGACGGCGTGGGTCGGGCACCTCGGCGGCGAACTGGTCTATCGGTACGGAGTGGGCGTGCCGGCCACCGCCTACAACAAGCCTGCGACTGGCACTGCGGCGCAGACCAGCCCGTCGACGCAGCCGGTGCTCGAGGACGGGCCATGACATCGATGCGATAGTTCTTGGCCGTCAGGTGCGCATCGCCCGGTAGAGAGCGGCGATACCGAGCGTCAACGGACGAGAAGTGGCATCGGTAAACCCCGCTTCGCTCAGCGCGGCGATCATCTGCTTCCGGCTCATGAAGGTATTGACGCTCTGCGGTAAGTACCGGTACGCACCGGTCCGGTCGCCGGCGATCCAACTGGCCGTATGTGGCAGCACATGGTGGAAATAGGCGTTGTAAGCCGCCCGCAGCATCCGATTGCCCGGCAGACTGAACTCCAGAACCAGCACGCGGCCTCCCGGACGCAGGACACGGCCAAATTCCGCCAGGGCCGCGCCCACATCCGCCACATTCCGAATGCCGAAGGAAATCGAGACCACGTTCACACTCGCGTCGGCAACCGGAAGTCGCATGGCATCGCCGGCAATGTAGGCGGTCGCGTCAACTTTCTGCTGTTGGCGTTTATCCTCGGCTACACGCAGCATCGCTGTCGTAAAATCGACGCCCACGACGTGCGCCGCTCCGCTGCGCCGAAAAGCCATGGCCAGATCGCCCGTGCCGCAGGCGACGTCGAGCACGCGATCGCCCGGTTGCAGGCCGCTGAAGCGCACAGCCGCGCGGCGCCAGGCCTGGTCGCGCCAGAGGGAGTGCAGGCGGTTGTTGAGGTCGTAGCTGGGCGCGATGGCGGCGAACATATCGCGGACGCGCCGTGCCTTGTCGGCCTGCCGGTGCGGATCGGCGAGATTGTCGGCATGCCAGAGTTGTGAGCCCGCGATGTGTGATTGTCGATTTTGGATTGACTGCGTCCTTCGGGGCCTTGGCGTCTGATTTCGAAGTCAACAAGCATCGCCGGTCATCAGGCGGAGCCTAGCGGTTTATGACCGGCTGCATATACGGCCTGCGGACCTTTCGCTCGAGCCCTCCCTGTCACTGGGCACCGCGGTGACGCGGCGTCGGCAGCTTCGCGAGGGCGCTGAGCACTGTTTGCTGGTAAGCGCTCTCGCCCGTGCGCAGGGTGCCCCCGCTCACGCTGCCGGCGTATTGTTCGTTGATAATCTGCCGCACCTCGTCCGCACGATCCTCAGGGTACGGGTGTGTGGAGAGAAACAACGGCGGCCGGGCGCCGCCCGCCGCACGGGCAAGCTTGTCCAGCATGGTGACCATCGCCCGCGGATCGTAACCCGCCTGCACCATGTACCGCAGGCCGACCTGATCGCTCTGCATTTCGTGACGGCGGCTGTAGGGAAGCAGGAAAGCCATGTTTCCGACCTGCGTGCCGATGTTGTAGATCTGCCTTAGTTCGTCACCCTCGGCGCCGGCGGCGCTGGCTCCGACGCTCAGGCCGACGTTCAAAACCGTCTGGCTCGTGATCTGCTGGGCGCTATGACGGTAGGTGACGTGGCCGATCTCGTGGCCCAGCACTGCGGCGAGTTCCGCCTCATTGTCGAACATTTCCAGCAGACCACGGGTGACGAACACGTGACCGCCGGGCAATGCAAAAGCGTTGACGACGTCGGAGTCCACCACGTAGAACCGCCACGGCAGATCCGGCAGATGGCTCAGAGCGGCCATCCGCTGTCCAATGTCTGAGACGTACTGTCGCACGACCGGCGCGTCGACCTGGCCGCCAAAAGCCTCCAGATACTGCGGGGCGGCCTCGGCACCCATGGCGATGTCCTGGTCGAGCGTCACCAGATTGAACTGAGATTGGCCGGTAACGGGGTTAGTCTGGCAGCCGGGAACCGCCGTGAGGGCTAAAGCAGTCAGCACCATCGCCTCACCGACCAAAGCGTTCATCCACGTCCGCCTTCGTTCTCTCGTTGACCGGTGCGCACGACCGCGATGACCCAGACGGCCCAAACGGTGCAACCGACACAAATGGATCTTCCCAACGGCCCAACGGGTCAACATGACGCCTCTCCTTGCCCGCGGCGGCGCGGAATCGTTGGCTTGCAGCGGTCCCGATAACCATCCAACCTGCATGCACGGCAGCCGTCGGGCCACGATGGTGGATTATCGGAAACCGCCCATGATAGCACAAGTCATTCATGGGTCATGGCTTGCGCCATCCAGAAAACACGGATGCCCGCCGTCGACTCCGCCTCGGGATTTGTCATACATCCGAGGGCCGCCGACCGATGTTAACGCGGCTGGCATCGCGGCCCGTCAGGACGGCGGCCTCAAGCGTCCCAGCGTGTCAGGGTCGGGGACGTCCCGACAGGCAAGGCTCGACTCAGGGCACGGAAGCATGTTGGACCGTGAACCCAGTCGCCCCGGCGAAACCCGCCTTGGGCCTTCGGGAGAACCGACCATGCATCGTGACGTCGTCCTCGAACGTTTCTTCACCGCCCTGATCAGCGGCAACCGTCCCGCAGCCCGCCAGATCGTCGACGAACTGATCGAGGCCGATTGCTCGGCCCAAGCTATCCTGTCACGCGTTTTCTGGCCCACGCTCGAGCAGATCCAGAATCTATACCGCAATGACCAACTCTCCAATCTCGCCCACAACTACGCGACACGCCTGATGCGGATGCTGGCCGACCAGATGCAACTACGGCTCATCCCGACCCAGCAGCGTAACCGGAAGATACTCGTGGCCTGCGGTCCCGATGAGCCCGAAGAACTCGGCGCCCAGATCGCCTGCGACTTGCTCGAAGCCGACGGCTACGAAGTATTCTTCGCCGGCGGCGGTGTCGCCAATGACGAAATCATCGCGCAACTGGGGCATCTCAACGCGGACGTGCTGGTGATCTTCGGAGCCATGCCCGAGACGGTGCCGTTTACACGGCTGCTGATCGATCGGCTGCACGAGATCGGCTCGTGTCCCCGCCTGCAGGTCGTCGTTGGCGGCGGCGTGTTCAATCGGGCCGACGGCCTGGCTGAAGAGATCGGCGCTGATCTGTGGGCCAAGGAACCGGCGGAACTGGTTGAACTGATGGCCGAGTACCCCGAACGCCGTATGAACGCGACCCAGAGGACCGTCGGTCGCAAGCGGCGGACTCGCAAATCCGCTGCCTGAGCAACGTGACTGCCGTCAACATTTCAAACCTCCGACGCCCATCTGCGGATGGGCGTTCGTTTTTCGCTCGTGCCGATTGAGCCCGGCGTCGGGGAGAACGAACGCCTTGTCAGCAGCGGCGTGCTGGCGCGTCACAACGGCATGCGGCCGCACGCAAGTCAAGGCGGTTGAGCGCCTCGCGAACCTCCGTGAGCCCTGGATGAACGGCTAAGGCGCGTCGGTAGGCTTCTCCCGCCTCGCGAAGACGGCCGGCGGCGGCATAGCTGTGGCCCAGTCCGGCCATGGCGCCAAAGTGCATGGGCATGCGCGCGATGGCGGCCTGAGCGTCGACAATCGCGGCATCCCACTGTTCGAGGAAGAAGTGCGCGATCGAGCACTGGTCATAGGCCTCCGCGAAATCGGGGTCCATGCGGCATGCGGCCTCAAAGCACATGATAGCCTTGTGATATGCCCCACGTCCCATCAGTGCGAACCCTTCGCGAAATGGACCGCTCGCAACGGGATCGCCATCGCGAAACCAGATCGACCAGAGGCCGTGCTCGGCCATCTGAACGACCTGAGCGTCCTCATCATGCAACGCCTTGGCCAGGCAGCAGGCGCATCGACGGTCGCCAATAAGGCCGAGTGAGATGGCTATCGTGCGCCGTACATCCACGTCCCGATCGGCGAGCAACTCGCACACCTGCCGTTTTGTCCAGCGCCTGGAAATCGCCTGCGCGAGCGCATCCGCCTCGCCCGCCGCGAGCAAAGGTAACGCCAAGCTCATGAATTCGGTCGGATTCACGAATCTATCCATGGACACACATTGTCATCCTCTGGTGGGCCGTACGGAGAATGGTGGCCACTGTGACTGCCGACGTTCAGACACCCGCAAAGGCTGAGACCGGCTTCGTGGGCGTTGGCCCGTGACAGTTCATCCTAGCGCCTTTATCGAACATTTGCCTATTTTCGATGCTGAATTCTTCAGGAGGACAAGCAGAGCGCACAGAAACGCCAGAAGATTACCCAACATGTTCGCTGACGGCGATGGCGATCGCAGCGGCCAAGGAGTGAGCGAGGTTTACATCGAACTCGGCCGCTCCCGCCACCGCCGCGTTAGCGGAACCGACGGCTACTGCCTGTCGGAGGGCGGCAACGGGGCCTTGCGGCCACCCTGCCAAGAGGCCAGCCAGAAAGCAATCGCCACAGCCCACGGTGCTAACCTTCGGCGGCTCGTCGCAACCGGGCTGCCGTGTTGCCAGCCAACGCTTCGCTGGACCGACCAGCACCGCCCCGGCGGCCCCTGCCGTGGCGGCTATCCAGGTTGCCCGGTCTCGCAGACTGGCGGCCTGTGCCGCCAGCGTGGGCAGATCCTCGGCGAGCGGCTCGTCCAGGCACTGACTCAGTTCAGCGGCGTTGGGTTTGACCAACCATGGGCGCAACCGCCATGGGGCCGAGGCACCGAAGAGAGTCCGCAACGTTTCGCCACCGGTGTCCACGACGATTTGCGCGCCCGTCTTCGACAGGTCACTCAGAAGATGACCGAAATCGTCTGGCGACAGACCGGGCGGCATCGAGCCGCTGAACACGAACAAGGTTTCAGGGGTCGCCATCCGCGCAAGGTCAGCCGCCAGACGCAGTAACTGCGCCTCGCCGACCACGAAGCCGGATCCACGCACATGCAGATCAGCGGATGATTTCATATCGATCAGAGTGATGTTCTCACGGGTTTGACCGTCGACCGGCGTCAAATGGGGTTGAATCATCGCCGACCCGCTGCGACGCAGGAGCTCGTTGAACCATTCGTGTTCACCCGCTCCCACGAAGCCCGCGGCGCGGCTTGAGCACCCAAGTCGAGCCAGCGCGCGGCTGACGTTGATGCCCTTGCCGGCAGGAATCCGATGGAGCAGACGAGCCTGCACGTGAGCGCCAATCGCCAATCCATCCACGCTGAGCATGCGGTCGACGGCCGTATTGAGCGTCACGGTAACAATCAGCGAACGTGCCATCCTGTTCCTCGTGGATCACGGCCTTCAACGCCTCCCATGGAGCCTGAAGCCAAGCCACGGCATGTTACCGGTCTTCATGGTTACAGGCCGAACAACCGATACAACCGTCAGCAGGCCGGCGTGTCAACAACCGCCAGGACCGGGAGAGTGATGCGATGAACTCAGGCTCCGAACGCCGCCTTTATCCCCGGATTCATGCCGAGCAGCCCGTGAAGTGGCGGGACGCGCGGGGGGGCCGCTACGTTGTCGGCCGCACGGCCGATGTCTCTGCGGGGGGTATGTGCGTAACCTGTGCCCAAGGAACCAGGCTGCGGCCTGGTCAAGCGGTACTGGTGTCCGTTCCGACAGCCCGACCCGACGTCATCGTAGAAGCGGCGAACATGACTGCGGCGCGCGTCATGCGCTGCCAATCTTCAGCCGAGGGACTGCAATTCGCCGTTCGTTTTGACCATCCATTGAATCACGCGACCGCTGCTCCGTACATGCAAGCCAAGTAGACTGTCACCGCCTCCAGGCCACCACGGCCTGAACACGCCGTGAAAATCGCGTGGGTCAGAGGCATTCCTGACGGTTCATGAGCTGCTCCGCTCACGAAGGGATCCGAGACGATGGGATGGGACGCATGGTTCACGCTCGGCGTTCTCGGGATGGTGTTGTCACTTCTCGTCTTCACGCGACACAGCCCCGATCTGATCCTTGTGGGAGGGCTGACGCTTCTGCTGTTATTTGACATCCTGCCCGCGACGGACGCGCTTTCGGGACTGGCGAATCCCGGCATGGTAACCGTGGGCGTGTTGTTTGTTGTGGCCCAGGGGGTGAAAGAAACCGGAGGAATGAGCCTGATCGGTCAACAGTTGCTGGGGCGACCGCAGACCGCCCTGGGCGCACAGAGCCGCCTGATGCTGCCGGTCGCGGGAATGAGCGCGTTCCTCAACAACACACCGATCGTGGCAATGTTCATTCCCACCGTCATCGAATGGGCCAAGAAGTGCAGGCTCAGCCCTTCGCGTCTGCTGATCCCGCTGAGTTACGCGTCGATCTTTGGCGGCATCTGCACACTCATCGGCACCAGCACCAACCTGGTGGTCAACGGCCTGCTCATATCCGAAGCCGGTAGACCATCTTTGGACATGTTTGATATCACCTGGATCGGCCTGCCATGCGCTCTGGCGGGCATCGGCTATCTCCTGCTGGTCGGCCGCTGGTTGCTGCCCGATCGAAAGCCGCCGATCTCTTCGCAGGACGACGCACGCCAATACACCGTCGCCATGCGGGTGCCACCCAGCAGTTCACTGGTCGGCAAAACCATCGAACAAGCAGGCCTGCGCCGACTGCCGGGCGCGTTTCTGATGGAAATTGACCGCGGAGGCGAGGTGATGCCCGCGGTGGCTCCCAACACTTCTCTGCATGCCGATGATGTTCTCATTTTTGTGGGCATCATCGATTCGGTCCTGGATCTACAGAAGATGCGAGGGTTGGAGCCGGCCACGAACCAGGTTTTCAAACTCGATGCCCCGCGCTCGCGTCGTTGTCTGATCGAAGCGGTGGTAAGCAATTCCTGCCGGGCCGTCGGGCGGACCATTCGCGACAGCCGGTTCCGCAATCTCTACAACGCGGTTGTCATCGCCGTCGCTCGCAATGGTGAGACGATCAAGAAAAAGATCGGCGACATCATCCTGCGACCCGGCGACACCCTGCTGCTGGAGACCACCGCCGACTTCGCCACGCTCCAGCGGAACAACCCCGATTTTTACCTCGTCAGCGCGCTGGACGACTCGGCCCCGCCGCGGCACGAGAAGGCCTGGATCGCCATGGCGGTGCTGGCTGGCATGGTGGCAGCCGTCACCTTCGGCTGGCTTTCCATGCTCCAAGGGGCAATGCTGGCGGCTGGCATGATGATTTTTACACGGTGCATTACCGGCGACGAGGCCCGCCGCAGCGTCGACTGGCAGGTCCTCGTGGTCATTGCCGCGTCGTTCGGCATCGGCAGGGCCTTGGACATCACCGGAGCGGCTCACGCCATCGCAACCGAGCTCATCACACTCGCTCGAGGCAATCCCTGGCTGACGTTGGCAGCGGTCTATCTGGTGACAACGCTCTTCACCGAGATCATCACCAACAACGCGGCCGCCGTACTTGTGTTCCCCATCGCGCTCTCGGTGTCACGCGATCTGGGGGTCAACTTCGAGCCGTTCGTATTCGCCATCATGATCGCCGCCTCCGCGAGCTTCGCCACCCCACTGGGGTACCAGACAAACCTCATGGTTTTTGGCCCCGGTGGCTACCGCGTGAGCGATTACCTGCGTATCGGCCTGCCGCTGAACGTTCTCATGGCCATCGTGACCATCACCCTTGCACCTCTGATCTGGCCGTTTTGAACCGATACGAACTGATCGGTCCCCGGCGTGGTTGCCGCCCCATGGGCTGGTGACCTAGACTTTCGCCTATGACAAGCTCCATCGCACGCCCTGCGGCCTTCGGTACCGCGACTCCGACGCCAGCCGGCTATTTCGGTGAGTTCGGCGGGATCTTCATCCCCGAGACACTCTTCGCCGCAACGGAGCAATTGCGCTTGGCCTACGCCCAGGCCCGGGCCGATGATGCGTTCCAGCGACAGTTGGACGACCTGATGAAGCACTACGTCGGACGGCCGACGCCTCTGTATTTCGCGCGGCGACTGAGCAAGCAGGTTGGCGGAGCGAAGATCTACCTCAAGCGCGAAGACCTGGCTCACACAGGGGCCCACAAGATCAACAATTCACTAGGTCAGGCGCTTCTCACGCTGCGCATGGGCAAACGTCGCATCATCGCGGAAACCGGGGCCGGCCAACACGGCGTGGCGACGGCCACGGCCGCGGCAGTCTTCGGTCTGGAATGCGACGTGTTCATGGGCAGCGAAGACATGCGCCGCCAGAGGCCCAATGTCCTGCGCATGAAGCTGCTGGGCACCCGCGTGGTGCCGGTGGAATCGGGTTCGCGAACCTTGAAGGACGCGACCAACGCCGCCATGCGCGATTGGATGGAAACCAGCGATCACACGCATTACATCATCGGCTCGGTCGTCGGGCCTCATCCGTTCCCCATGATCGTCCGGGATTTCCAGGCGGTCATCGGCCGTGAATGCCGCAGTCAGTGCCTCGAACAGACGGGGCGGTTGCCGGATGTGATTGTGGCATGCGTCGGCGGCGGCTCGAACGCCGCGGGCATATTCCATCCGTTTGTAGACGACGCGTCGGTCCGATTCGTCGGTGTCGAAGCTGGTGGACGCGGTGCGGCCCTTGGCGATCATGCCGCTCCGCTCTCACTGGGCAGCCCTGGGGTGCTGCATGGGGCGCGCAGCTATGTGCTGCAGGATACCGACGGGCAGACCGCGCCCGTGCACTCGATCTCAGCGGGACTCGACTACCCGGGTGTCGGCCCGGAACATTCGTACTGGCGCGACAGCGGCCGGGCGATCTACACCAGCGTGACCGACGCCCAGGCGCTGGAAGCGTTCACGACGCTGACGCGGGCCGAGGGCATTATCCCCGCCCTTGAGTCAAGCCATGCCATCGCGCACGCGATCACGCTCGCGAGCGACATGCGACCCGATCAGATTGTCGTCGTCAATCTCTCCGGCCGCGGCGATAAAGATCTGGACGAAGCCATCCGCCTGCTGGGTCTGAACTCGTGAGCGTGGAGCATCAGGCGTGAACGAACCAGCTTCGCGCATTACCATCGGCCAAATCCGCGCCATACCAGTCAAGGGCGGCCTGGACGCCAACCACCGCACGCTGCTCGATCTGCTCGCGGCCGCGAAGCCGGGCATGTTCGATGTCATCGTAACGCCCGAATGTTTTCTCGACGGTTACTGGGCCAACCAGCCGCAAGTGACGCCGACCGACATGGCCCGCTGTGCCATTGACCCGGTGACCGATGCACGCATTCAACAGATCGCGGCCGAGGCGCGGCGACTGCGTGCGTGGCTGGTGCTCGGCTGCACGCGACGCGATGGCGATCATCTGTTCAACTCCGCCCTGCTGCTGGATCGCCGCGGTACGCTAGCGGGCAGCTACGACAAAACGCACTGTCAGACGCACGACCGCAAGTTCACGCCCGGCCGGCATCTGTCGGTCTTTCACGGCGATTTCGGGCCATTTGGCATCCTGATCTGCGCCGACCGCCGCTGGCCGGAGACGGTGCGATCGCTGGCCTTCCAGGGGGCCCGGGTCATCTTCAACCCAACCTATGGTATGGCCTGCAACCTTAATCTCGCGATGATGCGAACGCGGGCCTACGAAAGCGAAGTGTTCATCGCCTTCACCCACCCACGACAGTCGCTGATCACCGGCCCGGACGGCGTGGTCTACTGCAACGAACACGCCGACACGCATGGCGACGAAACGCCGACAATTGCACGAACGATGATCGATCTGGTTGAGGTGGACCGCGCGCGTGCTTCGGCATCCTCCCATCTGGACGGACGGCGGCCCGAACTCTACACGCCCTGATCCGACGCAATGGGCACTGCATCGGACCCTCCGCGCAGCAGCATGCCGCGGAACGTCGCCCGATACGAGCCGTAACTGATCAGGGCCATCAAGGGCACCACAAAGCCGCCGACGACCGGCACCACCTGGACCACGATCAGGACGAAGAGCAGAATGCGAATAAACCATCGCAGCAGGAAGTTGCGCGCCAGTGGGATATAGCGCCGCAGCGGCGAGATCAGTGCGATACGGTAGTAGACGACTCCGAAAATAAGACCCAGCACCGGAATGAAGCTGAGCCCAAAGGTGATCGGCAAAACCAGCAGCAGACGACCATCGATACGCGACAGGTATCGGGCGGCAAAACTCTCCTCAGCCATCAGCCGGTGACCACAGGCGTGACACGTCTGGCGCGGGCTGCGTTGCGGCAATTTCGTGGCACAGACAGGGCATCGCCGTTTCTCCACCAGGCGGTAGGGATGGACGTCGAGGTTCGTGTCCGGTTCGGGCTTGGATCCGCCGAAGAATCCGATGCGGTGTGGTGCGGGCACCGTTGTGTGGCAGTTGGGGCAGGCCATCGCATGGGCATAGACCTTCTGCCCACACGACGCACAATCGATCCTCGCCTGTTCCTCCCTGACCTCCGCCCGCTTCTGCAGCAGATACAGCAAGCCGAAGATGCCTGCAATCACACCGATCATCAGCAGCGGGAACAGAATTACGAACAGCAGCCCGGCCACCGACCACGCGTCTTCAAGCCAGCTCAACAGTCCCTGCAAGCCCGTGGCATCGTCATCATCAGCCTCCGCAAAAGCGCTGAATACCGCTCCGCGTGTCGCGCTGAAAAAAAACGTCGCCGCCCCGACGGCCACGGCCGGCACCGTGTCCAGCACACCGGCATCCTGCGTGATGCTTTGGACAAATGCCGCGTCGGTTGCGCTGGCCACGCCCAGGTACGTCAGCGCCGCCATGGCCGCTTTCGCGTAGCGATCAAACTCATACAGCAGTTCGCGGGCCTCCGGCACCTTCGTGGCCGCAATCTCCAGCGCCGAGAGAATCGTCAGCACGGTCAGGCACATATCGGACGTGAACCACGTCGGCGCGTCAGCCACCTGCTGAATGAAGTCCGCGTCCTTGAGAAACGGCAACTGATCGCCCCACCGCAACGCCGCCGCCGAAGCCAGGGCCGGCAGGAACGCCCGGCTTGTGAACAAGCCCGTTGAACCCAGACCTTGAAGCAGTTGCTGGAGCACCGAATGCCCTTTCTCAGCTTGAAGTAGCTTTGAGATGCCCGCGTCAATATAGCGGGGCAGGCAGGCCTCAGAAAGCCGTCACCGATCGTCCAGCGCCGTCATCGCGCCGAGATGGCTGATACAGCCCCATTCGCGCATCACCCATCGCCGATCGACGAAATCAAAGACATTGATGCTCGCGTTGAGGAGTCTGAAGCGTCGCGGCTCGGCGAGGTCAATTCCGTTGGCGAGTCGATACATGCCATCAAGAACACCCCCGTGCGCGACAACGATGAACGGCTGGCCGTTGTGCTTCCGGGCCAGCTCTGTCAGGCATTGCGTCGTACGCTCGAACCGCTGGCGGGCACTCTCACCGCCCGGGATCACGAAGTCGGCATCACCCGTCCGGAAGGACGCGACGGCGGCCGGATGCCGTGCTTCGGCCTCGAGCCACGTCATGCCCTCAAAGAAGCCAAGATGACGCTCACGGAGCAGCGGCTCAGCCGTCACCGGCAACCCGGTCCTCCGGCTGATGAAGTCGGCGGTCTGCATCGCCCGGCCCAGATCGCTGCTGTACAGGCCATTGAAAGTCAGGTCTGCGAGCGCGTCGGCGATCGCCTGAGCCTGTCGGACGCCCAGGTCGGTCAGGGGGCTGTCAAGATGCCCCTGCTGCCGACCCTCGCGGTTCCAGACCGTCTCGCCGTGGCGGACCAGCCAGAGTGTTGCCGCATCAGACATGCACGTCCCCTGGGTCGGCTCAGCCGGACAACTCTGCTCTCCCACCCACAGCCAGCAGGCAATCGACGAACGTCGGGAACGTCACGTTCATCGCCTCGGCCGTATGGATCGTCGTCTTGCCCTCGATCGCGGAGGCCGCCACCGCCAGGGCCATGACCACGCGATGGTCGTCGTGACCACTGACGTCCGTACCCCGCAGGCGCGATCCGTGGATCACCAGACCGTCGGACAGTTCCTCGATTTGCGCGCCGAGCTTGCCGAGTTCTTCAGCCATCACGGCAATACGATCGGTTTCCTTGAGCCGCGCGTGCGGGGCATTCACCAGGCGCGTCGTACCCTGGGCGAAACAGGCAAGTGCCGCCATCATCGGCAGCGCGTCCGGCGTGTTGTTCAAGTCGAGCTCGCAACCGGTGAGCGCGCCGCCGCGCACGCGAATGCTGGCGTCCGTCACCGTCACGTTTGCGCCCATCTGCCGTAGATAATCGACCACCTGCTTGTCACCCTGAGGGTCGTTCATATCCAGGCCGCGGACCAGTACGTCGTTGTCGCCCAAGGCACCAGCCGCGAGAAAAAACGTCGCCGACGAGAAGTCAGCCGGTACCGGCCCTTCGATCGGCCCGTACACCTGGCCGCCGGGGATGCGAAAACGTTTCAGATCTTCGTGCTCATAGCGAATGCCGCAGCGATCAAGCCAGTGCAGCGTCAGGTGGACGTATGGGGCCTCGTTGAGAAGGGTAACTTCAATCTCGCTGTCGCCATCAGCCAGGGGGCAGTTAATCAGCAAACTCGATAGGTATTGGCTTGTGACGACTTGAATCGCGGTGCGCCCGCCGCGCAAATGCCCTTCGATGACCAGCGGCGCACAGCCATTGTCTCGCAGCGTGCGCCCGCGTGCGCCGAGGTTGTTCAGTGCTTCGATCAGTGGGCCGATCGGCCGCCGCCGCACCTGAGCATCGCCGGTAAACCCAGCCCGGCCATCGCGCAGCAGCGCGGCCGAGCCGACGGCGATGCGCAAGGTCGTACCGCTGTTGGCCACATCGATTTCGTCCGCGGGCGTGATGGGTCGACCGGCGAATCCCGTCACCGTCCAACAGTCATCGCGTTGTGTATTGATCTCCGCGCCCAATGCCTGATAGGTGCGAACCGCCGCCTCCGCGTCGGCGGACAGAAGCGGGGACTCGATGCGGCTGATCCCGTTGGCCAATGAAGCGATGGCGACCGCGCGGATCGTGTGCGATTTGGAGGCGGGAATATCGACCGCCCCCCGCAGCGATGATGGATGGCAAACGAGCTTCACCGGCTGACTCCGTTACCCTCCGGGTTCCCGATGCTCGCCGCGGCATAGTCGCACAAGATCGTCCACTGTCTGTTCGATGCTCACGGCTGTCACATCGTACCCATGATCGGCCAACGCGCGATACACGGGTTCACGAGCTGCAAGCATGGCTGCGATCTGCTCAACACCCCCGCCAAGTGGCGCGCGATTGGGCCGCTGCTCGCTGAACTTGCGATCGGCCTGGACGCGACGGAACAGTTCTTCCGGCTGGCAGTGCAGATAGATGCGTAGCGATTTGGAGGCGGTCATGATCGCACGGCGAGCGGTCTCGTTCATCACCGAGCCGCCGCCGAGCGCCACCACGCGGCCATCGCCCGCCATCAAGTCGCAGACCGCCTGTGACTCCATGTCGCGGAAGGCCTGCTCCCCCGCCACCTCCCAGATGGCTCGAATGGTGGGTTGACCCATGCGCTCACAGACGTAGTCGTCCACGTCGACAAACGCCAAGCCCAGCTCCCGCGCCAACCGCCGGCCGATGGTGGACTTGCCCGAGGCGCGATATCCCATCAGGACCACGTTCATGGCCGGGAATTGTAGCGGCGACGGATCGATCTGCATGGCCCGAAGGGGATCGTCGTCACATGCACTGGCGGATGAGATAGCGCAGCCCGTTGTCGACGGTGAGTTCGGAGACGTCAAACACGTGCCGGGCGAGACGTTGGCAGATCGGGTCACAGTTTTCGCTGAAGGCCAAGGCTTCGGCGGCGTCGCCGCACCGTCTGGCCAAGGCGTCGTGCCTGCACTGAAGGTAGACCAGCCGCGGACTTTCCGTCCCGGTAAGCATCGCCTGGATGACCGGATTCGTCAGGGTCTTCGCGTCCATCGCAATCACCTGTCCGTCCCGGGTCAGGCACGCGGCCAGGCTGGCCGGGTCAAACCCAGCTGTCAGATCGACCGGTTTGCGCCACAACTGGTCGGCCAGACCACGGGCGTAGGCGGCAGGTTCGACGGCTGGATGTCCGAAAAGGACCGTGTTCATCACGCATGGGAGTATCGGCCGAAACAAGCAGCGGTATGATGGCAGCCGTCATGGAATCCGACCGCAAAGACCAGACTGGGGACGACCCGCCAGTGCCCGGCAAGGCCCAGCGACGCAATCCAGCCGCCCGGACGCCATCGACCCCGGCCGAACGCCTCACCCGCGTTCGCCGTTATCGTGTCCGTCCTGATCGCGATATCTCATTGAGTTTTCTGTCCGACCAGTTTAAGCGGCAAATCCAGAAACCCTACCGTCAACTGGGCGGGGTAGCCGCCGTCTGGGAAACACTCGTGCCCGAAGACCTGGCTGCCCACACCCGGCTGGAGAGCCTGGCACGCGGAATCTTGACCGTAGCGGTCGATTCCAGCGCCAGACTCTACAGCTTGGATGCCATGCTGCGTCAGGGTCTGGCTCCCCGCCTGATCGAGGCCTGTCGCGGGGCCAGCATCCGCCAGATTCGCCTGCGACAGGGGAGTTTTGCGTGATGTCCATGGACCGCCCCGACCACTGCCCGTTTGCTGTTATGGCGGCGGCGATTCGCGGCGCTGCGGCGGCCGTTGTCTTGGCAATTCTTGTCGGCTGCGCGGCATTACAGCCGGCCGACACGCTCGATGCCCAATCCGCGATCACGCCCCTGCAATACAGTTATGACGCCGCATCGCTGTTCCCGTTGCGGCAGACAAACGTTGATGCTCGCATGTTCCGGCAAAGCCGCAACGCTGATGGAGGCCGCGAAGCAACCATCAGCTTGGAACCGTGTGCCGGAGCATTCGGTGATGCCACGGGAACGGACTCGCGGCAAGCTCCCCGGACGTGGTGTTGGCAGATGGGCCCCATGGGGACGACTTTCGTTCACGAAAACGTTGATGGGCACCTGGTTGCCGTCCGAGAACAATCGTCCGAGGACGGCGTGGAAGTGCAGTATGACCAGCCGGTGGTTTTCCTGCCTGCGATCATCGCCCACGACACGCGCTTCGAGGGTCAGACACCGGTGCGTGTCTTGGACCTGGCCAGCGGCTCACAGCGCGACAGCGGCATATGCACCTACACGGTAGAGCCCCTGGGCCTGCAACGGCTGCCAATCGGGGGGCAACGCGTTGAAGTGGTGGTTGTTCGAGAACACCGTCATCTCCAGTTGAAAATGGCCGAATCAGAGGTCGTTATCACCACCGGCTACGTCCGAGACGGCGGTCCCGCGATACAGACCGTCGACGAGGCAACGACCGTCATGGGCCTGATCCGAACGACCAAGCACCGCCGCGTCGAACGCGCGGCCCCGTTCTGATCGTGACGATCGGGGCGGTTGTAGCGCGTGCAGCAGAATGAATGTCACCAATTGGCCGTCAAGTTCCGAGTGAGCGACGCCGATACCTCTGGCAGGCAAGCCGCCACCCGTGTCTTCTGAGGGGACTGCGCCGCCATGTCAGATAACGTTCGTATGTTGTGTCCGAATCTGCGATGCCGTGCGGTATTGGCAGTGCCGGGTGTCGCCCGCGGCCAGGTGGTCCGCTGTCGCAAGTGCGGCACGCGTGTGAAGGTTCCAGCCAATGCCGGCCTGCCGGATTCCGCGGAACCGACCGTAGCCAGGGAGTCGCCGTCCTCTCCCCCCGCCGCCAACTGAACCGGGCCACATGAACGGCCAAGTGATCCCCTCTTCGGGCCACACTCGACGCGGCAACGTAAGGGACCAGGTACCATCTGATTTTGGACGCCAACCCACCGTTGCCCCAAGAGGTGGACCGCCGCAACCGCGTCTCAACGATCCTTTTCGTCCTCGTCAATCGCCAGCGGGATGTTTCCGGAGTCGTCCGCAAGGTTGGCCATCGAATCATCGTCATGATCCGACGCATCGAGGTCCGCGGATCCAAGGTCCGCACTGTCGGAGATGGCAGGCAGCGTCCGATCGCTTTCAGCCAGAATATCAGCCGCCAAGGCACTGGCGTCCGCAGGAGCCTGATTCGCGTCCGATGCCATGTCCCGGGGACTGCTTGGGCGATGTGACGAGGCTCCTTCCGTGGATACGGTGTGATCGGACACGTCGCCGCTTTCTTCGACAACCGTTGGCGTCGATTCGACGGTTTCGGGATGGCCGTCGATCACGACCGTGAAGAGAACGGGGCCGATCCGGACCTGGTCGCCCGCTTTCACGCTCGCCTTCTCAACCCGCCGCCCGTTGTGGAAGGTACCATTACTCGACTTCAGATCCCGCAGGCTCACCGTCCGGTCCGAGCCGATGCGGAACTCACAATGCCTGCGCGAAACGCTCGACAAGGGTATGCGCAAATCACAACTCGTTGTACGGCCGACGACGACGCAATCCTTCGTGAGCGAAAAATCGCGTCGCGTGCCATCGGCCGTAAACATGGCGAGTTTGACGTCCATCGGTCAGCCTGTAACCCCTTCAATTCTAGCGCCAGTCTAAAATAACCCCGTTGACTCCGCAAGCAATTCATCCCGACTCAGCAAGCGTCGACGAAGGTTTCCTCGGCCTCTATATCCATGTGCCGTTCTGCTTCCACAAGTGCCACTACTGTGATTTTTACAGCATCGTCGATTCAGATGACCGTCATTCGTCGTTCGTGGATCGCGTCGTGAATGAGTTGCGGTACTGGGCGGTGCAAGCGCCGCTGCGCCCGCGAACGATCTTCGTTGGGGGCGGAACGCCGACGTTGCTGCCAATCGCGGAATGGCGGCGACTGCTTGAGGTAATGCATGATCTTGGCGTCCTGCAGAAGATCGACGAATTCACGGTGGAGGCCAATCCCGAAACTGTGACGTTCGAACTGCTTGCGTGTCTGAAGGACGGTGGGGTTAATCGCATGAGTATTGGCGCCCAGTCGTTCGATCCCTCACTCCTGGCGACGCTCGAACGCTGGCACGAACCGGCCAGTGTCCTCAGAGCTGTGCGCACAGTGCGGCAGTCGGGAATCGAAAATTTCAACCTTGACCTGATCTTCGCCATTCCCGGCCAGAGCACCGCGCAGCTCGACCGAGATCTTGATGAGGCCCTGGCCCTGCGTCCAACGCACTTAAGCTTCTACAGTCTGATCTTCGAGCCTGGTACTCCGCTGCATCAACAGCGGCGCCGCGGGAAGATTCAGCCGGTCGACGACGACCTCGAACGTGCTTTCTACGAGCGGGTGATGGCCCGCCTGTCGACAGCCGGCTACGAACACTACGAGATCAGCAACTGGGCCCATCCCGGTCACCGCTGTGCGCACAATCTGCTGTACTGGCACAACCACAGTTGGCTGGGGCTGGGGCCGTCAGCCGCGAGCCACCAAAAGGGCCGCCGCTGGAAAAACACAGCCCACCTCGGCATGTATTTGAAAACGACGGGGCCGGCCCCGATCTGTGAAGACGAAACACTCCCTACGGATCAGAGTATTGGCGAGCAGCTCATGCTGCGTCTGCGTCTGACCGAGGGCGTCCAGCAGAGCTGGATCGACGCAAACGTGCCGATTGGCAGCGCACGTCGGATCGAGCTGGACCGGCTTGTGGGCGCCAACCTGCTCACCTGCGCCGATAGCCACGTGCGTCTGACCTATGAAGGACGCTTTCTTGCCGACAGCGTCCTGGCCGCCCTGCTCTAACACCAGGAATTGTGGTGCTGGCCCCTTCTCCCCCTGCCGCCCCATATCATCACGCTGGCCAGGAGCAACGCAAAACTGGCAGGCTCCGGAATTGTCGTCCACTCGATCTGCCGAGAACCTCCCGCCTCGTTGATCCAGATGACACGATCGCCTTCAATCCACGGCTCATGCTGCACACCCGGGCCGGCCGCCACCGGGAAGCTGACGCCCGTCAGCAGGTCGTAGGCCCACACGTCCAGATCGATCCGGTTGATGTCGCCCGGCGGGTTCTGCCGCCAGTCCTCCCAGACGACGTAGCGATCGCTGATCGCGACATTCGACTTGTGCTCCGAACTGCCCGTGTCGCCGAGGATCACGAAACCGCTGAACGTCTGCAGGTCGTAGGCCATGATGCGGTTGATGTAGGTCGGGCCACTCTCGTCACGAACGGACCAGATCACGTAACGTCCGTTGGTCACCGGCGCGCGGGGCGAGAGCGTCGGGTCCGGGCTCTGGATCACGGTGGCCGTCGGGTCCTGCGCTCGCCGGGCGTACACGCCCAGGTCCGTGTCATCCTTCCACACGACCCAGTCGCCGCCGATGTCGGCGAGCGGCCAGGGACTGTCGGGGAAGGCCTGAAAGACCGACCACGCGGCGCTGCCGTCCGCCGGGGCCGTCTGGATCGCCATCTTGCCGTTCCCTCCATAGTCCCAGGTCTGCCAGACCACCTGCCCGTGATCGATGGCCGGGAACTGATGCTGGGTGCCATTGGCCGTGTCCAGCGAACTGAGGATGCGCTCGGTCCCCGTCGCCAGCTCGTAACTGCGGATGTGAGCGACCGCCTGCTGGAACGCGGTGCGTCGGCTGTCGGACCAGATCAGATAGCCGTCGCCCAACGCAATGGCCGGATGCCACGGAGCCCACGCGTTGAGCTGGGTGCGCGGCCCGTAGACCGGGTTCGGGTCGATGCCGATCTGCGTCGTCGTTCCCGTCGAAAGCTGCCGCAGATACAGGCTGCCGCGGTCACCGGTCGCGCCCAGCTCGCCCCAGGCGACCCAGTCTCCGTTGATGACAGCCCGGTGGACCACCCCTCCCGCGCTGGGCACCTGATGCACCTCGAAGGCTGACGCACTCGCGGCAAGCAGCAAACAGCAGACAAAACTTCCGATGAACTTCACGGTACACCCTTTCCGAAAATGCTTGGGCGACGACGCACTCCCATGCTCGCCGCGACCGCAAGACACCACACCAACGAGGCCGGCTCAGGCGCGAGCAGCGCATACCCAATGGTGCGCTGCCCTCCTGACTCATTTATCCATACCACACGGTCGCCATCGATCCAAGGCTCATGTTGACTGCCGGGGCCTGCGGCAACTGGAAACGACCGGCCCGTCGCCAGATCGTAGGCCCAGACGTCGAGGTCGAGACGGTTAACCGATTCCGTGTTGTTGCGCCAATCCTCCCAGACCACGATGCCGTCGCTGATGGCCACGTTGGAGCGATGCTCGGGACTGCCGGTGTGATCCAGAATGGTCGTCATTTCGCCCGTAAGCAGGTCGTAAGCCATGATGCTGACGACGTTATGGCCGCTGGTCAGGTCACGCATCGACCATGCGACGTATCGTCCGTCGGTCACCGGCCCGCGCGGGTTCTGCAGCGGCGAGAACTGATGAATGAGCTGGGTCGAGCCGCTGACCAGATCCGTTGCGTAGAGCGACGCACCCGCGCTGCCGCTGGTCCAGATCACCAGATCGCCGGCGACATCCGGCAGCGTGCCGCCGCCGCCACCGACCATCCGCAGGTCGCTGCCGTCGGTGCGCGCGGTCATGACGCGCGACCCGCCACCCTGCCAGGCGATGCGGTCGCCATCGATGGAGGGGTAGTAGTGCCCACGGCCAAAGGTCCGGCCGATCGGACCTATGCGCGTTTCGACCTGCGTCTCCAGGTCATAGGTGTAGATCTGGAAGTCCCGGGTCGGATCACCCTCTCGCCGATCGGACCAGACGACGGTCGTGCCATCGATGGCAAGCTGTGGATGCCATGGCGCAAAGATCCAGAGATTGACCGAGCCGTGCACCAACTGGGTCCGTACATCGAAGGCGGGAACGACGATGGTCCTGTCTTCACCGGTCGCGATGTTGTGGCCGTACAGGCCGAGATTCCCGATCTCGCTCCAGACGATCCAGTCTCCACTGACGACCGGGCGGAAGATGACGCCGCCGCGCGAAGGGATCGAGCCGCTAACACCCGCCGCGGCCGAGCCCGCAAAGGTCAACAGCATGCTCACCCCGCACATCACGATGAGCCGATGCGCCAGCCCCATGAAACTCCGTGGATCAATGTCGCCGCCGTGCGGAGAGGCCCAAGCCAAGAATCAGAATAACCGCCGAAGTCGGCTCGGGAATGAGATTCGTAACACGAATGGTCGGCGACGCGCCGTCGATACCGCCGTCCACCCAGACGATCACGCCGCCGGCCATGTCGGGCAGGTGCTGGTTGCCCGGACCATCCGCCACCACGAAGAACTCGCCCGCGACCAGGTCGTAACCCATCAAATCAATGTTGGTTGGGTTTTCACCAGGGTTGCTATGCCAGTCTTCCCACACGACCAGGTCGCCGCCAAGCGCCACGTTCGAACGGTGCAGCATGCTGCCCGTTTCAACCGCGAAAACAATTTCGCCACTGGCGATGTCGTAGACAACCACCTGAATCGTGCCGGGATCTTCCGGATTCTCACCAGGAACGCGCACGCACCAGGCGATGCGAGCGCCTGCGATGACGGGGGGACGATGCATGCTGCCGGCCGGTAAGCTGGCCGAGGCCTGACCAATGATGTTCATAGTCTGGCCGTTGAAATCGTCGCTCCAGTAAACCCCTGCATTCGCACCGCTCGTGTCCACCCAGACGACGTAGTCGCCGTCAACGTCGGGGACAGCCCATGTGCCGTTAGGCACATCCGGATCCACAGAGCGCGCCATGAAGTCAAGGCCATACGTCGTCGTGTCGTCCGCCCCAGGCGTCATCGTCACGGCGAAGAGAGCGGCTTCGAGCGACGTCAGGCTCCCATCCTGCCGCCAGGCCTGTGCGATAAGCCTGTCGCCGCTGAGCTTCGGGAAAGCGAACTGTGTGCCATAATCGCGTGTTGCAGGTCCCAGCTTGTGAGCGGTATACGTGTCCTGGTCCTCCGTGAAGGACTCCGCAAGATCAGCCAGGTAGAACTGCGTGATCGCCTCACTGCCTTCAAAACGTTTGTCCAGCCAGACCACGCGCGTGCCGTCGATGGCGATCTGCGGCGACCACGGCGCCCAGTCGTAGAGCCATGCCGTCTCCTCGGCGAGCGTGTATACCACGGGTGAAGGGATCGTCCACTTGGCGGCGTAGACCGAAGCCGTGCTCTGCGTGCCTCCCAGTTCGCCCCAGACGATCCAGTCGCCGCTGATGACCGGACGATGCAGGAGTGCGGGGGCGACGGGCACAATCGTCTCAGCGACGGCGTGCATGGTCGCCAAGAGCGTCAGCAGGCCGACGAGGAGCGCGGCTCTGACACCGGACCGGCGCGGGGGGATGCGGTCATGCATGGCATATTTCCCGGCAGTGGGCCTTCAGCGATGGTGAGCTTGGAGGGCGAGGGCTTCGGGCCGCTGACGCGATTCTATGCAAGCGCACCACGAAATCCCGCCGGAACAACAGTTCTGACGGGCCATCAGACGCGTCGTCATCGGACTGGCATCCGAAACGGCCGTCTATGCGCTTTCTACCCTCGCTCGCCCAAGAATAACACGACTCGCCTGCCCGTCAACGCAAATCCCCGTCAAAATAGCCGTCTGGCGCGGTCGGGGAGTTAAGACATCCGGATCGCGTCGATCTGCTCGCGGGTGCAGACAGGGCACTGTCAAAATAGGCAATTGCAGCTTGGCCAGCGGGCGCGACGGACCTCATGAAGCGGACCGTTGACTGCGACATGAATCGTGACTTGGTCTGTTTACGCGGTCCTACGTTTCCTGCTCGTCTTCCTGGCCGGTGTCGTCGTCTTTTTGAGAGCGGCCGGGGGGTTGCTCGGCTTCTTGTGTCCAGCAGCCCGTTTCGCTCTGGCGGCCGCATCCACGGCCTCTGCAATCTTTCGTGCCGCGTCGGCCAGATCGTGTGCCGGCTGGAGCATGGGAATGTCCCGGCTGGCCTTTTCCAGAATCTGCCGGGCCACATCCACATTGGTGCCCTCCAACCGCACCACCAACGGCACCTTGAAGCCCACGTCTTTGGCGGCGCTGACGATGGCCGCCGCGATCGTGTCGCATTTCATGATGCCGCCGAAAATGTTGACCAGCACGCCCTTGACTTTCTTGTCTTCCAGAATGATCCGGAAGGCTTCGGTGACCGCCTCCTCGCTGGCTGACCCGCCGACATCCAGAAAGTTGGCCGGCTCCTTGCCATACAGCTTGATCAGGTCCATGGTCGCCATCGCCAGGCCAGCGCCATTGACCAGGCAACCGATATTGCCCTCAAGCTTGATATACGACAGACCGAACCGCTTGGCCCGCAGTTCACCGGGATCTTCTTCCAGAGGGTCAGCCATCGCCGCGATTTCCTGTTGACGAAACAGCGCGTTGTCGTCGAAGTTCATTTTCGCGTCGATCGCCATCACGATGCCGTCCGGGTGTTCATCCGTCGGCTTGGTCACCACCAGGGGGTTGATCTCGGCCAGGCTTGCGTCCGTTTTGATGAACAAGTCGGCCAACTGATGCATGATCTTGCCGGCCATACGCGCCTGGCCGCCCTCAAAGCCCAGCCGATAGGCGATTTTGCGGGCTTGATACGGCAGGAGGCTGGTCGCCGGACTGATGGTTTCACGGACAATCGCCTGAGGATTCTTCCTCGCCACCTCTTCAATCTCGACACCGCCCTCCGCGGAAGCGATCAGCACCGGGCATCCGGTGGCGCGGTCAACGGCCATGCCCAGGTAGTATTCCTTGGCGATATCCACCCCCGCCGCCACCAGCAGCTTCGTCACTGTCACGCCTTTGGGCCCGGTCTGCGGAGTGACCAGCGGCTTGCTCAGGATGTCATTGGCCGCCTTGCGTGCCTCTTCCGGACCGCGCACGAGCCTCACGCCCCCTCCCTTGCCTCGACCGCCGGCATGCACCTGGGCCTTGATCACCGCCACCTTGGCCTGACGCCTGCGCATCATGTCTTCCACGGCGCGGGCTGCGTCCACCGGATTTTCCACCACAGTCGCGGCCGGTACCGGAATGCCGAATTTCGCCAGAAGCTCGCGAGCTTGATATTCGTGAATCTTCATCGCATATCCTGTTGCAGGGGCTGGCGTGGAGGCTCTGTGCCCCTCCCGCTCTGCCAGCCGAAGCTGCGGAGTGAAGGAGGCGAGGCAATCGTAACCGACCCGCCACAGGCCCGCCAGACGGCGGATCGAAGTCACAAGGGTTTGACGCGGCTGGTGATGCGACGGCCGACGGCCGATATAATCCCTAAGTCATGATCGTGAAGCCATCCATCCTGCGGCAGGTGCGCATGGGCGCTGTGGGTGCCGTCCTCGGCGGCGCGGTTCTGCTGGCCGTGGCGCCGATGACGGATGCGGCGGCTTGGCCTTTTCCTTATTGGACCGCCGGTTCCGCGCAGGCGCGCCAGACGGATGCCCGCCGCACCCTGCAGTTCGCCCTCTGCTGCATTGACACCGCCGCCCGTAATTTCTTCGAGTGCGAGCCCGGTTTGCAGGCCGTCTGCCTGACGCCCGCGACAGGTGACATCGCGGCGTGGCTTGGCAGCGCCGAGGGCGTCCGCAGCGTCGCCGTCCATGATGAGGCCTATCGCTCCGCTTGTGCACGATGGATGCTCCGTCTGACGCATCTCCCGCCTCCGACCGCCTGAACATTTCCTGCGTGTCCGCAAAACGTGTCAGCACCGCGTCACGATGCCTGGCATGCCCCCTGATTTCTTACCAACCGGTGCGGCTCGCTCCCCGATCTGGGCTGCGACGTTCAGGGCCAACTCCACCCGCACCGGATAAGTTCCGGAGGCTCGATCATGATGGTCCCCATCGTCAGCAAGCTGTTCGTCAAGATTTTTGGCTCCCGCAACGACCGACTGCTCAAGACCTATCGCCGCCACGCTCAACAGATCAACGGCCACGAGGCGGCCGTCCGCCAACTCACCGACGTCCAGCTTCGCGAGAAAACTCAGGCTTTCCGCGCGCACATTGACGGCGGCGGGCGCATGGATGACATCGTCCACGAAGCCCTTGCCATCGCCCGCGAAGCGATGGACCGTTCCGTCGGCATTCGCAACATCCTGAACCCGGAGGCCGGCTTCGACCCCAGCGCTTTGTCCGAACAGGCCCGCGAGCTTTACGAGCGGGTCCGTGGGCAGGCCGCGAAGCTCGATCCCCAGCCTGTTCCGGGCCAGGAGGAACCTGTGCCCGGCTGGATGCAGGTGGACATTCCCATCGAGCTCTATCACGCCGTCCGTGATCTGTATGTCGAGAGCCGTCCGCCATTCCGGGCCCGCCCGTTTGATGTCCAGTTGATCGGTGGTCTGGTTCTGAGCGGTGGGAAGATCGCCGAGATGAAAACCGGGGAAGGCAAGACCATCGTCGCTCCGCTGGCGTGTTACCTGGTCTGCCTCGAGCGGCTGCAGGCTCACGTCGTCACCGTCAACGACTATCTCGTACAGCGCGATCGAGACTGGGTCTTTCCGTTCTATTACCACCTGGGCTTGACGGTCGGGGCCATACACCCCACGCATATGCAGTCGCCACAGCTCAAGCAGCAGGCCTACCTCTGCGACGTGGTCTACGGCACCAACAGTGAGTTCGGATTCGATTATTTGCGTGACAACATGAAGCTCACCACGGCCGAACAGGTGCAGAAGCGCCGTGATTTCGCCATCTATGACGAGGTGGACTCGATTCTCATCGATGAAGCCCGCACACCGTTGATCATCTCCGGACCTGCTCACGACGACGCGCCGCGCTACGCCCTTGCCGATCAGGTCGCGCGCCACCTGGTTCAAAAACAGAGGGAGTGGGACGCCGCCAACGCCAAAGTGCAAGCGGCGATCCGCGAGATCAAGGGCCTGGAAGGCGACATCCGCAACAGCCGCGACAAGGCCAAGGCCGCGGACATGCGGGAACGCATGAAGCAGATACAGCAGGAGGTTCCGCAGCTCGAAGCCCAGCGCGACCAGCACACCCAGTATTACGAAGTGGAGCGTGAGAAGAAGGCGTCGCACCTGACGCATGAAGGTGTTGCCGAGGCGCAGAAAGTCGCCAACATCGGTTCGTTCTACGTCGGCGGCAATGTCGATTTCCCCCACTTGCTCGAAAACGCCCTCCGCGCTCACGCCGTCTATCAGCGTGACCGCGACTATGTGGTCCAGGGCGGCGAGGTCATTATCGTCGACGAGTTCACCGGTCGCCTCATGGTTGGACGCCAGTGGTCCGACGGACTGCACCAAGCCGTCGAATCAAAGGAACACGTCAAGATCAAACAGGAAACACAGACCCTGGCGACCATCACGATCCAGAACTTCGCCAAGCTCTACAGCCGTCTGGCTGGCATGACGGGTACGGCCGTCACCGAAGCGACCGAATTCGACGAAATCTATGACCTGGACGTCGTGTGCATACCGACCAACAAGCCGGTCATCCGTGACGACCGCAACGATCTGATTTTCCTATCCGCCAAGGACAAATGGACGGCCATTCTCGACGAGATCAAGCGTTATCACGACGTGGGCCGTCCGGTACTCGTGGGCACCACCAGCGTCGAGAACAGCGAAGTGCTATCCCAGATGCTGACCAAGCGTTACGCCATCCCGCACGAGGTGCTCAATGCCAAGCAGCATGAACGGGAGGCCGCGATTGTCGAGAATGCCGGCTCCCTGGGTGCGGTGATGATCGCCACCAATATGGCCGGCCGCGGCACGGACATCAAGTTGCGCCGCATTGACCGCGCCGCCCTTGTGCGGCACTGGCAGCAGCGCAACCTGCTGCCCAAACAGGCGACGCCCGACATGGATGACACCCAGCTCATCGAGCTGACATACCGGCACATGGGCGCGACCGTTCTCGGCCGTCGGGCCAAAGAAATCGCCGATGCACCGACTGACGCCCTGCACCTCGATCTGCTGCGCCACTGGGTAGCCATCGAGACATTCGTGAAGCCCGACAAGGCGTCGAACATGTCAGTCGACCAGTGTCTTGCCGAACTGGACACCCTGCCGGATTTCATGCTGCATCGGTTGCGCATTTTCAGCCATGTCGAGCAGATGGGCGGCCTGCACATTGTCGGCACCGAACGACATGAGTCGCGTCGCATCGACAACCAGCTCCGCGGTCGCGCTGGCCGCCAGGGCGACCAGGGCTCGTCGCGATTCTTCATTTCCATGGAAGACGACCTGATGAAGCTCTTCGCCGGCAAGGCGACGCTCACCGCCCTCTCGAAGCTGGGCATGAAGGAGGGCGACGCCATCGAACACCGTTGGGTCACCCGCAGTGTCGAGCGGGCCCAGAAGAAGGTCGAAGAACGAAACTTCCAGATCCGCAAGAACCTGCTCGAATACGACGAGGTGATGGAGGTTCAGCGCAACGCCTTCTACGGCATCCGCCAGCAAGTGCTCGAAGGACGCGGCGTGGAGGAGATTATTTTTGACTATATCGCCGACGCGGTCGATGACGCGGTGGATACATATCTGGCCGACGACTACGTCCAGACTCAGATGGCTGAGGCCGCCCGGCAGATTGTCGACGTCGGCATCGATCCCTCGAAGCTCCGCGCCGACGAGTTGGACCAGATCGAGCGTGTCATCCGTGATGAAGCCCGCGCTGAGGCCGCTCAGACCGTTGAGATCACACTCGGTGAATACATGTCCGAGGACGCGCCGCCCGAAGAATGGGACCTGCGCGGCCTGAGCAGTTGGGCCATGAGCCGTTTCAGCGTCGATCTGCCGCAATCAAGACTTCGGAAGATGAGCCCACGCGAAGTGGCCGATCAGTTGACCGAAGCCGCCCGCAATTTCATCGATCGTAAGGATCTCTCGCCGTTGTCGCGTTTCCTGGACCCCCACTACGGACCGAAGCAACTGGCCGCGTGGGCCGAACATAAGTTCACCATCCGTCTCGACGTCGATCAGATCGCCGGCATGCCGCCCGATGCGATCACCCAGTACCTTCTCGATAAGGCGCGCCATGCCTACGTCGAACGGGAGATCATCTACCCCATCGACTTCGCTCTGGAGATGACCGCCAGTCAGGCTCAGCAGGATCAGGCGCAAGCCGGTGAACAACTGGTCCGATGGGTGAAGCATCGCTTCGGACTGGAGTGGACGGCGGAGCAGATTTTCAGTCAGCCGCTTGCCGATCTGCGGCAAAAGCTGGTCATCGAAGCCCGGCAATGGATCCAAGGCGACAAGCTCACCCAACTGATTGACGACGCGCTTGCCCTTCATGACGAGGACGACGTCGCGCTTGCTGAGTGGGCTCAGAGCCGATTCGGGCAGCGCCTCACGGGCGAGGAGCTTGCCGCGGCCGAAGATCGGAAGGCACTCCTGCTGGATAGAGGCCGCGCCATGCTGCGGGCGGAGCTGACTCAGCTGGAGCGCTTTGTGCTGTTGCAGATCCTGGACATGGCTTGGAAGGATCATCTTTACGCGATGGACCAGCTCAAGGACTCGGTTGGGCTGCGTGGCTATGCGGAGCGCGACCCGCGGATTGAATACAAACGAGAGGGCGCCGGGCTGTTCCGAACCATGCAGCAAACCGTTCGCGACCGGGTGACCAACCTGATCTTCCGGGCACGGTTGACCGCCCAAGCCCCGCAGGCACGCAGCGTCTATGGTCAGCAGCAGGCGCGTCACGACGAAGCCGGCTCTGTGACCAGCCAGGCGGCCACAGCCGCAGCGGCCGGATCGGCTGATCAGCGTGCCGACCTTGAAGCCGCCAACCACGCGGGCGCCCACGATGAACAGCGTTTCGCGTCCCGCCACCAGCGACGGGCCGCACAGGCCAGAGCCAAGAAGGAGCGTGCCCACCCGGTCAAGCAACGCAAACGGCGATGATGAGCATGCACGGCTGCACTGTGGATTGCCGGGCAGCAAAGGCTGACGTATTCTGGGGATCGCTGCGGGAACCGAGACGAGGCAAACATGAAACGACTTCAGCGCACAGGCAGCAAGAGCATGGCGATCGTCGCAGGCTTGGTTCTGGGCTGGTATGCGGCCAGCCTTGTTTTTCCCGCCGGCGTGATCGCTGCGGACGACTCGCACGCCGCCGGGGCGGCTGCGCGGTACGCGACTGTCGGTGAAACCACCGCAGATCACGATCTAAAGCATGTTGCGGACGCCGCGCTCGCCTCGGCTCATCAGCTCGTCCCGACTGATGCCCACGGACGTGCGACAACGCCGACATGGTATCGCGGTGTGGTAACTGGGATCGTGATTCTTTTTGTCGCCGCCATCGTCCTGGGCATCGCCTCGCTGAAGCTTAAGTCACCGCCCGTGTCCGATCATGCTACGGACCATCACTAACCAGGCCCACACGACGCCCGTTCATCGCGCCGCCAAGCTGGAAATCCACAGGTTCAACACAACCCGGCAATTTTCAATCGCGCCTGACATTCACACGTGGTCGTTCCTGGGAGTCGACGGTTGCGGCTCTACCGTCGGGTGATGGTCAGTTCTGTAAGCTTCTCGACGTTCCCGGCCGCGATCTTGTCAAAGCCGCTGCCCAATTCGCCAATCGGGTCGGGAGGCTTGACTTCGACGGTTTTCTCACCCAGTTTTGCTTCGCCGCGCTTGACCTTCTCGCCAAACTTCACGCATTCTTCCAGCAATCGATCGAGTATCTGCTCTTCGGGGACATTGGCGACCTTTTCACCCTGCACGTAAATGATCCCGCGCCGATCACCGGCGAAGATCGCCACGTCCGCGCCTTCCGCTTCGCCCGGGCCGTTGACGATGCACCCCATCACCGCGACCTTGATCGGCAATTCGATCTGAGCCTTGAGCTTGTGCCGTACCTCTTGCACGAGCTTAAATAAGTCGACCTGAATCCGCCCGCACGTCGGACATGCGATCAGTTCGGCTCCCTTCCGCTCGCGCAGCCCCAGCAGGTAAAGCAGCTCCAACCCGTCCTCAACTTCGTATACCGGATCGTTGGCGTAGCTGATGCGAATGGTGTCGCCGATGCCGCTGGCCAGCAGATGCCCCAGCGGCACGACGCTGCGGATTGTTCCCGTCTCCTTGGGCCCGGCATGCGTGACGCCAAGGTGCAGTGGGTGATCGAAACGCTTGCTGATTTCCGTATAGGCGTCGATGACCATCAGAGGGTCAATGCTTTTGGCGCTGATGACCACGTCGTAGAAATCATTCTCGTAAAAAATGTCGAGGTATTCCTCGAGTTTGGCGATCATGATCGCCAGCAGATGGCCGTGCTTGTTGTCGCTGAAGACTCCGCCCAGTTCCTTCAAACGCTTCTGCTTGTCCTTTCGCTCGACGATCGATCCTTCATTGACGCCGACCCGGATCGGCAGGCTCTTCTGTTTGCATGCGGCGATCACCTCCGCCACCTGCGCGCGGTCGCTGATATTGCCGGGGTTCAGGCGAATCTTGTGAACGCCAGCCTCAATGGCCTCGATGGCGCGCTGGAAATGAAAGTGCACATCGGCGACGATCGGCACCCCCACCTGCGGGATGATCCGCCGCAGCGCGTCGGTGTCTTTCTTCTCCGGCACAGCCACCCGCACCATGTCCGCGCCCGCGGCCGCGAGCTTGTTGATCTCCGCCACGCACTTATCGATCTCGTAGGTGTAGCCGGCGGTCATGGTCTGCACGGCCACAGGGGCCGGCTCGGTGCCGTGTGCGCCGCCGCCGATCCTGACGCGGCCAACTCGGTCGTCGCCAACGGTAACCTGGCGGGTGGGACGTCGCTGCATCATGAGGGGTTGTCTCCAGTTCAGCTCCGACATCGTGTCGTGTGGAGCCGCAGGAGAAGAGTATACCCGCCTGCCCGTGCGATCACGTCGGCATTGACGCCGCCCATGCCAAGTAAAGCCTTTGGCACTAACATGATCCCATGTGACGCCGCGGTGTGCGGTTGGATGCCCACCGCCCTAAACCGCCGTAACAGCCGTCACACACGCACGCGACGAAGGATGCCGCTCCATGACCTCCGATGCCCGCCCCACCCCTTATCCCTTGACGTTCCAGCCTATCTACAAGGAAAAGGTCTGGGGCGGACGCATGCTCGAGCGGCTCGGTCGCAATCTACCCGGGGACGCCAATACGCCGGTGGGCGAATCATGGGAAATCGTTGATCTGGCCAGCACGTCCGTGTCAGGCGGCGGTGGCGGCGCGGAGCGGTCCGTGATCGCCAACGGTTCCATGGCAGGCAAGACGTTGCACGAGGCCATGCAGCTCTGGGACGCCCGCCTGCTTGGCTCCCTGACGTCCGTGGACGGCAACTTCCCCCTTTTAGTCAAGTTCCTCGACGCGCATGAAAACCTGTCCGTCCAGGTCCATCCCAGTCCCGAATACGCCGCCAAGCATCCCGATGCGCATCTCAAGAGCGAGGCGTGGTACGTCGTCGCCGCCGAACCCGGGGCAGCGATCTACAAGGGCATGCGCGCGGGCGTGACGCGTGAGCAACTGGCCGAGGCCATTGAACAGAATACCGTCGAGGCTGTGGAGCCTCTTCTTGAAAGAGTTCCCGTCAAGGCGGGAGACTGCCACTATCTTCCCAGCGGCACCTGCCATGCCCTGGGCGCCGGCGTCCTTGTCGCGGAAGTGCAGACGCCCAGCGACACAACTTTTCGCGTTTTCGACTGGGGCCGCACCGGCCGTGAACTGCATGTGGCCCAGGCCATGGCGTGCATCGACTTTGGCCCCGCGAAATCCGCCCCCTATGAGCAGCGTAGTCACATCGCCGGCATGTTCACCACTGTCAGTCGATTGGTCACCTGTGAGTTCTTCCGCATCGAGAAAGTTCGCATGAGCGAGGGATACGAGCAGGAGATTCCGTACCAGCAGCCGGCCATCTGGATGCTACTTGAGGGGCAGGGCGTCATCATCACCACCGATGCCGCCCCGGTCGCCTTCGAGCGGGGCCAGACGCTGCTGTTACCTGCGCGCATGACCGAGTCTCGCGTGCGTTTCGCAGCCGACACCACCTGGCTTGAGGTCACGTTCCCACAGGCACAACCCGAGCAGCTCGCCTGAATCAAGCGATCCATCCACCCCCATGGTGCGGCTGATTGTCACCGATCTCGCCGACCTGCCAGGGTCTTGCCATGACTGCAGATGCCGCAACACTGAACCTCCGAAGCGTTTTTGACCTCGATTTCGGCCAGCAGCTCGGCCAGCTCCGCGCCGCTCCGCTTACGCTGGCGGACGGACAGCAAGCCATCGTCGCCGTATACGCCGCCGACTTTGACGTCGACCCGTATATCGAGATGTTTTTCTTCCCCACCGATACGCCCAAGCTGGCGGTATTCACCGCGACGGGAGAACTTCTCTGGACGCGTGACCTGGGCCGCGGCGTCGTGCCCGGCATGTGGTTCCTGCCCGTGCTGCCCTTCGATCTGGATGGCGACGGAGTCGACGAGATTTGGTTCGTCAACAACACCGATCCGCAACACCCGCTGGGCCTCTCGAATTACGTTCTTGAGCGCGTCAATCCCGCCACCGGCCAGAGCACGGGCCAATGGCCCTGGCCGAATCGGCTCGATTGGCTGCAGACGCTCTCGCACCGTTTCCGTCACTTCCTGGTCGGCGGCCACGTTCGCGGCGAGCCCGTGCTCATCACCGCGCAAGGCACGTACCAAGACATGGCCCTCCAGGCATGGCGGCCAGATATGAGCCGGCGATGGGAGCATTACATCCCCAAGGATGGGCCGGGCGGTCGTGGCAGCCACATGTGCCCGATCGTCGATCTCGACGGCGATGGGGTTGACCACCTGCTCTGGGGTGAACGCTGCCTCAGTCTCGACACCGGTCAGCAACGCTGGTGCGCTGATGAGCACCACTACAACGGCCATTCCGATGTCATCCAACCGTTCTTCGATCCCGATGGTCGCCGATGGCTGGTTTACACAACTCGCGAAGGCGCAGGGAATACCAGCCCGCGGGTGGCGTGCTTTGACGACCAGGGTCGCCGCGTCTGGGGCGTGGTGGATCGCGGCCACATGGATATGGGCTGGATCGCGCGCGTGGGTCCACAGCCACGCCTGATTGCGATGGCTATCCGCATCGGCAAGAAGACCTGCGGCCCGGACGGGCGCTTCCATTCACAGATGGACCGCTTCATGTTCGACGCCATCACGGGGGAACCTGTCGAACTCGGCCTCGATCCCTATCGCACTGTTCCGGTTGACCTGACCGGCAGCGGTTCACATGTCTTTGTGCGCGGGCTGGCCAGCGGCGATGGCAAGGTTTTCGACGAAACCGGCCGTGAGCTGGCCGATATCGGCGGTCCGGTTGCGTTGACGTGCAAGCTCACCGATCACGGCGGCGAGCAATTGCTGAGCTATCACAAGGACGGCGTCATCCGGATGTGGGCCAACCCGGCGGCTTCGGACAGTGACATCGCCGCCCGCCGCTTCGCAAGTCGTTTCTACAGGGCCAATCGACGTCTGACCGCCACGGGCTCGAATCTTGGCGTGACCAGCGGCGCCTGACGGTGGTTTGGCGTGCCCCGATCACGCCGGCGGCAGAATACGTCGCCAGAACCGCAGCCAGTTGCCGAACAGGACGGCGCTGATGTCCTCATCGCTGAAACCGCGATCGGCGAGAACGGGACCGAGTTTCTGCAGGTCGGCGATCGTGTCGATCTCATGCATGGTCTGCTCGATGCCGAAACCGCCGTCGAGATCGCTGCCGATGGCGGCGTGTCTGGCATCACCGGCAAGCTGGCAGACATGGTCGATGTGCTGGGCCAGATGATCGAGCCCGACCTGTTCACGCGGCGGTATGGTGCCGTTCACCCACCGCGTCATACCGTTGTGGCACACAGCGCCGACGATCCCGTCGCGTTCGATGATGGCCCGCAGTTGCGCATCAGTGAATTGCCGGACATTGTCCGCCAAGACACGACAGTTGCTGTGCGTGGCGCATATGGATCCTGGAAAGCGATCCAGCGCCTGTGCGAACGAGCGAGCCGAAGCGTGCGTCAGGTCCAGTGCAATCGGCTGATCGGCCATCTGGTCGAGCAAGGCTTCGCCCAAGGCCGTCAGACCGCTGTCCACGTCCACGTCCGGGCAGCCGGCCGCATACGGCCCATAGCCCGAATGCACCAGGCTGAGCACACGCAGGCCCTGTGTCATCCACGCTCCCAGTTGCGGCGGCTCAACAATGGGATCGGCACCTTCCATCATCAAAATCACACCGACCGGCAGCGGCTTGTCGTCCGATACAGGGAACGCCCATCGCTGCACATGACGATCCAGTTCGTCTCGCGTGGTGAGAATCGCCACTTCACCCTCAGCCTCCAGAAGCCGGTAGTATGCGAGTTGGGCTTGCGCCAAGGGATACGCCAGCTCACGGCGTCGACATGACAGGCCGCCAGGCTCAAGCGGCGCATCCTCACGCACACGGACGATAATACTGGCCATGCACAGCGCGACGCGACCACGGCGCATGTCCGGCAGGCTCACGCCGGGTGTGAGTTTCTCGCGTAATCCAGCCTCGCGATGCCGAACTTCCGCGACCGGCTCGGTCTGGTGCCGGCCGTTGAGCAGCGCGTTCATCGCCAGGTCAAGGTGCCCGTCAAAAATCAGGTGCATCGGTCAATCCTGAGTCGTCGACTCGATCCGTCCCAGATGACGTCGTAGAAACGTCGCGAGCTGCGGCATAAGGGGCGAATGCTCCCAGTCCCTGTCCCACATTGCCTGGCCGTGACCACCGCGCTCCGGGACGTGCAATTCGACCAGAGCGCCCACAGCATGGGCCGCCGCGGCGAACTGCAGCGTGTTGCTCAGAGGTACCACGTCGTCCGCCGCCGTATGCCAGAGAAACACCGGAGGAAGCCCTGGGTTCACATGGCGAAGCGGCGACGCCGCGCGCAGGAACACTTCGTCGTCACAGCCACCGGTCAGCGGTAACGGGAAACGTGCCGACCGATTGGCGGGATCGACGAAATCAGTCACCGCATAGCAGAGCACGACCGCATCAGGGCGGGCGCTGACCGAGGCAATCAGGTCGTCCTCCTGGCTGACCTGCGCATCGTGCTGTGTCGCCAGCATGGCGGCCAGATGTCCACCCGCAGAAAAACCAATCACGCCGATCGGCCTGCCCGGTTCCACCCCCACACGCCCCGATCGCAACAGGCGCACGGCTCGCTGAGCGTCATGCAACGGCCTGGGGTGCAGAGCATACGGCTTGACACGGTAGAGCAGCAAGGCGGCGTCAAAGCCTTGGGCTTTCAGCCATTCCACCACCGGCAGGCGCTCATGGTCAACCAGACTCCAATACCCGCCGCCGGGCAGAACCAGCACAAGACCACGACTTTGAGCCTTGGCGGCGTGGAAAATCTGCAGTGTCGGCGGTGGCGCGTCCCCGATCTCCGGCGACCCATCGGGCCACAATGGAATCACATCGGCCGGTGTAGGCATGGCGAAAACGCATCCAGCAAGCAGAATGAAAACTGACCGCACCGGCGAAGGCTACACCGTCGCCACGGGCTCGGCAAGCCGTCCGAAAAGCGTCAGCGGGGCCGCTCTTTCAACCAGCACTTCATGGATGCTGCCGATCCATGACGGCGACCCCTCAAATATCACAATCAGATCGCCGTCGGTGCGTCCCGTAAGCTGAGTTGTCGGCGGCTCCCAGCCCAGCTCAACCCTTTGAAACTCGGTGGCCCCATCTCCCCACTGCTGCTCTTTGCGGGCACGTTGGCTGATTGACTCGACGAAGACGCGCACCCGTTTGCCAACGTACTCGTTATGAACGGACTGGCTGACGCGGCTTTGCACTGCCAGCAATTCGTTGTTCCGCCGTCGCTTCACCTCGTCGGGCACATCATCCGTGAATCGCTGGGCCGCCGTCGTGCCCGGTCGTGGTGAGTATTTGAATACGAAACAGTTCTTGTATCGCACACGCTCCAGAAGCCGGCAGGTTGCCTGATGGTCCACTTCCGTCTCGGTGGGGAAGCCGCAGATGACATCGCCAGCCAGCGTAACCTCTGGCAAGGAGGCGCGAATGCGATCAATCAGCTCGAGGTACTGTTCGACGGTGTACCCGCGGTTCATGCGTTCGAGCACGCGGTTGGAGCCTGACTGGGCCGGCAGGTGCAGATAGCGGCATATGCGGGGCCGCTCGGCCATGACCTGAAGGATGTCGTCGCCGAAATCTCGCGGAAAACTCGTGACGAACCGCAGCCTCTGAAGGTCGGGAACTTCATCGTGGATGCGGGCCAGCAGGTCCGCGAAACTCGTAATCCGGCGACCGGCGGCTCCCCTGCCGAACGCCGAATCGGCGACCGCCCCCAGGGTGATGCCGAAACTGTTGCCCTTGTTCTTGACGGCTGCCCCGACCTGCGGCTGCTGCATGCCGTCGACCGTCACGGCCGCACCGTGATCGTAGTGGTAATGGTTGACAGTCTGACCCAGCAATGTGATTTCCTGCGTTCCCGCTTCCACCAGCCGTCTGCACTCATCCACAATGTGGTCCGGCGGTCGATGCACCTCGGCCCCACGTGTGAATGGCACCACGCAATAAGTGCAGAACTTGTTGCAACCCCGCGTAATACGGACGTAGGCCGCCCCACTCACCTCATCGGGTGAAAAGCTGCGCGACAAGTCGAGCAGCTCAAGCTGGTCTTCCGCCGCCGCCAGCGTCGCTGAGCGGCGGTGCGTATTGCCTTGAAGCGCCGTCTGGACCTGGCTGGGCCGCCCACGAAACGGCACGTCGGTCTTGACGACGTTGTCGATCAGCATCGGAAGCTTGTCGAGCTCGCCCGGCCCGCAGAGCAGGTCGATCTGCGGGTAACGCCGGATCATTCCCACCCCATCGCGTTCGGCCATGCAGCCGATCAACCCCAGGACCAGGTCGGGGCGCTGCTTTTTGTGCTGTCCCACTTCGCCCACACGGCTCCAGACTTTCTGCTCCGCATGTTCACGCACCGAACACGTGTTGTAGAGCACCACGTCCGCGATCTTCCAGTCGTCGACAAACTGGTAGCCCATCGCCCGAAGTTGACTGGACACCAACTGCGAGTCGAGGACGTTCATCTGGCAGCCGAAGGTCTCCAGATACACACGACGGACGTCGGGTTGACGAACGGACGTTGGCATGGCGTCGCAGGCTCTTTCCGGGGTGCGCGTCGATGCCGGGCCGACCTCACGGCCCGCAGCGTATTATCTTAGAGGACGGCGCCGCTTAACAAAAGACTGGTCTCAAGCGCTGAATTGGGCCTCGCTTGCCCGCCTTGCCGATAAAAATAGGCAATGCCCCCCATCCGCCCGCCTGTGTTGCGCCCGTTTGTCCAGCGATTTCTGGCCGAAGCGCCGGGGTGGGTTTTCCTATTCTGTGGGGCGTCTTTGATCGCGGCCGTCGTACTTGGGCGCGGTCGGCTGGAAAATGCGCCCCTCATCTGGCAGCGTGATCTTCTGCGGACGCAGGCACGGCAGCTCGAGGCGCGACGGGATGCCTACAAGACCTTGCACGCCGCCCTTGACGTGGGTGATCCGGTCGTCCTCGAACGTCTGGCGTTCGACCATCTGAATCTGCAGCCGCGGGATCGGCTGCTGCTGGAAGGACAGCTTCAGCCGCGAATCCGAAGACCATCTCCCCGATCCATCGCCGACGACGTCAGCGCGGCCCCCACAGTTGACCGGAGCGTGGCTGCATCGCTCAGCCTGCCCCTGGTCCGCGAGGGTATCGAGTACGTGCCGTTTACCCCTGACCGATCGTTGCTGGCGCGTCTGGCCCGCGGCGCTTCGGCACCCGGCCTCGTGCTGGTGGGAGGAATGCTCATCCTGGCGGGCCTGTGGTGGAGCCCAGGCGCTGCCCTATCACGGCAGTCTCAATCGCCTGGATGAATACATCACAGTACAGCCGAAGGGGCTCACTATTCGCCGCCTTCGAGCTGGCCGCCGCGGGCGATCCACAGCTCGACGCCGCCGCGGTAAAGGTAGACGTTGTCGTAACCCAGGGTGATCAACCGCTTGGCGGCCGCAGGGCCGAGGCTATCCTGCCAGGTCTGGGCGTAGACGATAAGGTTGTCGGCCTGAGCCAAGATTGGATCGTTCGCCTTCAACTGAGGCAGAAAGATGTTCACTGCCTGCGGCAGCCTGCCTTGGGCGAAATGTCGAGGTGCACGCACATCCAGAAGCAGGACACGGCCCGTTGGAATCCCCGCGGTCGGTCCGGCAGTCTCGCCGGTCTGCAACATCGCCAGCAGCTGTGGGTGGCTCAGATCACGAATCCTAGAGTCGTTGACGCGGTCAGGCGATGAACCACAGCCTACAACGCATAGCAGGCTCCATGCCAACACCGGCCAAGCCACCACCAGACCCGGGCCTTGCGGTTTGATTTTCATCTCCGCTCTCGCTCCCTGGCTGACATCCGTTATTGCCCGACAACCGCCAACGAGACTTTGCTGCCGCGATTCGCGGTGACGCGACGCTCAAACTCGTCCCAGAACTTGTTGACGATGGTTCGTACCGCCCAGTTCGCTCCGTCCGCCAGCCCGCAGATGGTTGTGCCCGGCATCATGCCCATCGAGCCGGACAGCTCGAGCAGCAAATCCAAATCCTCTGTTCTGCCCCCACCGGCCTCGATACGGCACAGCAGCTTGTACATCCAGGCCGTCCCCTCGCGGCAAGGGGTGCACTGGCCGCAGCTCTCGCGGCTGAAGAACCGTGCCACGTTGCGCGCAACCGCGACCATGTCCGTGTCTTCATCCATCACGATTACCCCAGCCGTACCGAGCCCAAGACACGCATATTTCTTGCCGATGTCGAAGTCCAGCTCCGCGTCGTACTGATCAGTTGAGAGGACGCCCATGGAGATGCCGCCGGGTACCGCCGCCTTGAACCTTTTACCGTCACGCATACCCTGGCAATGGTTCTCAATGAGCGTCGACATCTTGACGCCCAGGGCATCCTCGTAGACGCCAGGCCGGTTGACGTGGCCGCTCATGCCAAACAGCTTTGGACCGAAACTGGCCGGCACCCCGGGCGGCGCGCCCTCTGGCCTCTGTGTGCCCATTGCCTGGAACCACTCCGCTCCACGTTCGACAATAGGGCCGACCATCGCCAGCGTTTCGACGTTGTTGATGATCGTCGGCCGTCCGAACGCGCCGGCGACGGCGGGAAATGGCGGCTTGATCCGCGGCCATCCGCGTTTGCCTTCCAGCGACTCGAGAAGGCCCGTCTCTTCGCCGCAGATGTATGCGCCCGCGCCGCGATGCACGTAACAGTTGGGTGCCCGGTCGTTGACCTTGCCCATCCGAGATCTGTCGCCGAAGATACCTTTCGCGTAGGCCTCGTTCACGGCTGCCTGCAGTGTTTTCGCCTGTTTGTGATATTCGCCGCGAATGTAGATGTAAGCGGTGTCGATCTGGCATGCGTGCATGCAGATCGCAATGCCCTCAAGCAGCAGGTGTGGGTCGAAATCCAGCAGCATGCGGTCTTTGAACGTCCCCGGCTCCGATTCATCCGCATTCACCGCCAAGAACCGTCGTTCACCGTCCTGAGGCGGAAGGAATGACCATTTCATGCCTGCCGGGAACCCCGCACCACCGCGACCGCGAAGCTCGGCCGCCTTGACGAGGTTGACCACGTCCACCGGCTTCATTCCAACCGCTTTGTCCAGTGCGACATACCCGCCCGTGGCGACGAACCGGTCATAATCGACGGTGCGCCGGTCGGCCGGATCACCCCATGGGTAGGTTGGAATTCGCTTGCAGAGCACGGGCTCGGAAAGGGCCATCGCTTACTTCCTATCGTTTTGCCGGCCAGCCGCATCGCAGCCAGTCTCCGGATGGATCTCGATTTCGTCGATCGTGGTCCGCCGCAGCGTCATGCCGGGGCCTGCCACGTGCTGCTCAATCGTGCGCCGGCATTCATGGCGTCGCGGCTCGGGGCCCTTGGTCTTTTTGAACGGCGAAGCCGCGTGATACACCATCAATCCCGTATTGCGGCACAGTCGTCCGAACCAGTCCATGGCCTCACCCGTCTCGTCGGTGGCGGCTCAGCCCCGGGTCACGCCAGTGCATCCAGCACTGCGTCGATATTTCGCACGCTCAGATTCTCATACAGCCTGTCATTGACCAGCGCCGCCGGGCCGCTCCCGCACGAGCCCAGGCATTCGCCCACAACCAGCGTGTACTTGCCGTCCGGCGTTGTCTGCCCCACCCCAATCCCCAGCTTCTGCCGAATCCGGTCCAGCAACTTACCCTGTCCCATCAACTCACAACTCAGTGATTGGCAGACCATGACCAGGTACCGGCCCTGCGGCTGAAGGTGAAAGTCGTCGTAGAACGTGGCCGTGTCGAGCACCCGTGCCGCGTCCAGCCCCAAAAACGCCGCGATTTCTTCGATCGCCTGATGCGGGATCCAGCCATGCCGATGCTGAATCTCGTGCAGCACCGGCAGCGTAGCCGCCTGACGCGTCGGATAGCGCGGGAGCACCTCCTTTTCCATGTGCCGCTTCATCGTGTCGTCGAGGTATGGCTCGTCGCGCCGTTCGATCTGCGTGCCCGCCGAGTTCTTCACAATCCATGCCATGGGTCGCCATGCTCCAGATCAGGTTGACAGCGGCGCGGAGGATCGGCCTCAGCGATCCAACTCGGCGGCGATGACATTCAGGCTGCCGAGAACCGCCACCACGTCCGAAAGCAGGTGTCCTTCCATCAGTTTGGGAAACACCTGATAATTGATGAAGCTCGGCGGCCGACAACTTGCACGCCACGCTCGCGGCCCGCCGTCGCTGACGATGTAGAAGCCCAGCTCGCCGTTGGCTGTTTCATTGGCGCCGTAAACTTCTGCCACTGGAGCTTTCCAGCCGCGATTGGTCATCACCAGCTCAAAGTGCTGGATCAATCCTTCAATCGAACCATACACCGACGTCTTGTCCGGCTTGTGGACTTTGCCGTCGTCGTCGACGTTCATGGGGCCGCCAGGAATATCGTCGATCAGTTGTTCAATGATCGCCACCGCCTGCTTGAGTTCCTCCAGACGAACCAAATACCGGCTGTATACGTCTCCGCCTGTGGCCACCGGCACTTTGAACTGCACAGCGCCGCTTCCCTGTCCATCCCAGTTGTCCGCATAGCAGAGGTATGGTTCATCCTTCCGCAGATCGCGCTTCACACCCGCGGCCCGTGCTACGGGCCCCGAAAGCGACCACGCTATAGCGTCGGAGGCACTGATCCTGCCAACGCCTTCGGTCCGATCCCGGAAGATGCGGTTGCGGTTCAGCAGCCGCTCGATGTCTTCAATGGCCGGTGGGATCTTCTCGCGAATAAAGGACTTCACCAGCTTGCGGAACAGCTTCTCGTCGGGCAGATCCTGCATCACGCCGCCGATCCGTGTGTAGTCGGGGTGGAAGCGCTGTCCGGAGATGTAGTCCATGATGTCGTTGATGTGCTCGCGCTCATTAAAGCCGTAGAGGAACGCCGTAAAGGCTCCCAAATCCAGCGCCGCCGTACCAATACACAGCAAGTGGTCCTGGATTCTCCCCAGTTCCGCCAGAATCGTCCGCACCACCTTGCAGCGCGGCGTCAGGTCGATGTCGAACAGCTTCTCCACCGCATGGTGCCAACAAATGTCGTTGGCGATCGGCGAGATGTAGTTCATCCGGCTGGTGATCGTCACGTACTGGTTGTAGTCCAGATGCTCGCCGAGCTTCTCAAAGCCCGAGTGCAGGTAACCGATGTGGGGCACAGCTCGAACGACCCGCTCGCCATCCAGTTCAAGGACAATGCGGAGGGTGGTGTGCGTCGCCGGGTGCTGTGGGCCGAAGTTCAAGACCCATCGCTCGCCTGAATCCAGACTGGCGGGACGGTCTTCCACGTAAGGTGTCGTCTCGACGTCGACGTCCAGGGGTTTCAGGTCATACGGCATGGTCGGGCGGCCTTCCTGCGGCAGACAGCGCATCCAGCGTGTGAAGACCGGCCAGCCGGTCTGGGTACACGGAGAGGAATTGTAGTGGCCACTGCGAATGCTGGCCAACGAGCCAACACCTGCGTGAACTGCCGGCGGTACACTCCAAGGGATGGATCGTGCATCGAACGAGAATGTCCAGGGAGAATCCCCACGGTTCGTGGAGCTTGCAGAGCTAGCCGGGCCCATGGGTTTCACTCATATCGGCGTCACCCCGGCAATCGCTTCGGCTCGTGCAGTCCCCTATCAGCAGTGGCTTGCCGAAGGCCTGCATGGTGAAATGGATTATCTGGCCCGAAATGTCGCCTTGCGGCTCGATCCTGGAAAGCTGCTGGCGGGCGCGCGATCCATCGTTTGTGTTGCCGACCGCTATCACCATAACCTCGGCCAGGCCCCCATGTCGGCATCCACCGATCACGCACTTGGCTATATCGCCCGCTATGCCTGGGGTGACGATTACCACAAAGTGCTCAAGAAACGCCTGCACGCTCTTGCCGACGCGCTGCGAGACCGCTGGCCGGGACACGCGCATAGGGTCTGCGTCGACACCGCTCCGTTGCTCGAACGCGAACACGCCGCCCGCGCGGGCCTCGGCTGGGTCGGCAAGCACACGCTGTTGATCCACCCCCGCCTTGGATCGTGGCTGCTGCTGGGCGCGATCGTGACGACGCTGGACATTGAAAAGAAGCCGGGGACGGAGGGCTGGGGCACGATGTCAGGGGGCGATCCCGCTTCCTCAACCCCAGTCCCCGGATCCCAAACCCAAGACCCCACCACGCACTGCGGAACCTGTACCCGCTGCATCGACGCTTGCCCCACCCACTGCATCACTCCGTATCAGCTCGATGCCACTCGCTGCATCTCCTACCTCACCCTTGAACACCGCAGCCCCATAGCTCCCGACCTTCACCCGCCTATGGGCAACTGGCTCGGAGGCTGCGACATCTGTCAGGAAGTCTGCCCGTTTAACAGCCCCGATCGCCTGCCGATCGATCCGCCGCCGCATCCGCAATATGCCTCGCGGCCACCAGCCCCGGCATTGCCCTTGGCGCAGGTGCTCGACTGGGCCGAAGCCGATCGCCGCGCCGCCTTCCGCGGCTCGGCCCTCAAACGCATGAAGCTTGACATGGTCCGCCGCAACGCTGTCATCGCGGCCGGCAATCATCTGGCCGTCCACCCTGACGCCGCGCTGTATGCACGCATCCAAGCCATCTCCGCCGACGCCGATGAGCCTGCCGTCGTGCGCGATACCGCACGTCAGGTACTCGTCCGCCTCAGGGAATCTCCACCCACGGTCCGTCGGAACTGACTTGGTCGGCCTCAATGATCTTCCCGCCGCTGGGTCGCGGTATCGGCCCGCGCAGCAGGGGGTCGTCCGTTTGGCGCATCCATCGCGCCAGCCGCCCGCGCATGTCGCTCAACACATCCCCGTAACACACATCGCCCGCCACATTGTGCGTTTCATGCGGATCGAAGATCAGATCGTGCAGCGATTCGGCCGCCAGCGGCTGCTCGCCCCCGCCGGCCTGCTGCCATAGCGACTTGGTCAACCCGTCATCGACGTTCGGCTGCGTGGGCAGAAGCCGCTCGTAAAATCGCCGGATGTATTTGTACCGCTGCGTCCGCACGCACCGCTCGGGCTGGTATGACACATGGTATGTAATCTCGCCGAAAACCGCGTCGCGCACATGCTGCGCCTCGCCACGAACCAGCGGCAGCAGCGAATGGCCATGCAGCCAGTCGGGCCTGGCGATATTCGCGACGTCGCAGACGGTCGGGTAGACATCCACGTGCGAAACCAGCGCGTCGATCGCCTTCCCGCCCGTGAAACCGCCGGGACCACGTATGATGAGCATCACACCAAGCCCGCCGTCGGTCAGGGTGCATTTCATGTTCGGCCAGCCGATGCCGTGATCCGTCGTGCAGATCACCAGCGTGCTGTCGGTCAACCCCGTCTCGTCGAGCACATCGAGCACCGCCCCCCAGTCACGATCAAGCTGCTTACACGAGGCGTGGAACGCGGCCATGTCCAGCCTCACGGCCGGGTGATCGGGCATCGGTCCAGGCGGCGCGAGGTAGGCGGGATTCTCCGCGGGCGTCGGCTCCAGATAGCGGTGCCGGTGCGTGAGCCAATGCCCCAGCGACAGGAAGAATGGCCGCGAGCGGCTCTGTCTGCGTCGCAGCCAATCCAGTGCGCTGGGGATCAGGTCGCGCTGCTGCGTGGACACCAGTTCGTCATAACCGATGTCCACGTTGCGCCGCGCGACGTGCTGCGTGCCGCACAGTGCCGTGGTGTAGCCGTGGCGACGCAGGTGGTGTTGCAGGTGCTGGTCCATGTCGCTGATCGACCAGCCGAGGTTGGACAGACCCAGCATCCCCACGCAGTGTGGCGCCTGCCCGAACAGCAGGGCCGCCCGGCTCGGCGAACAGGTGGGCCCGCAGCAGAAGGCCTGTCGAAACACCACGCCCTGCTCCGCCAGTCGCTGAAGATTCGGCGTCGCAATCCCATAGCCGTACGGCTGGACGTAGCGCCCCGTGTCATGCGAATGCATGTACAGAATGTTGAGCCGACCTGTCACCCTCGAACCTCCATAACCCGCATGACGCCACATTCACAGACGGAATAGCGCCCCCATGCGCCGGCCCAGCAGCATCGCCGCGGCAATCAGCGTCAGGCTTAGCAGGGCCATGCCCCAAACGCCCATGGCGCTGGCGATGTAGGGTCCGTCGCCCAGGCGACTGTAGAACTCAAAAATCGCCTTGGTGATCGGGAAATGCGCCTGTCTCTGGGCCAGCACCAGGGAGTCGCTGACCTCGAGCATGGCGAACGAAAATGCCAAGACGGCTCCGGCAATCACATTGGCCGCGATCAACGGCAGCACGATCCGCCGCAGCACCATCGGCGGCTTCGCCCCCAGATTCACAGCCGCCTCCTCGAGTGTGATTGACGTCTGCTCCAGCCCCGCCGACACCGCTCGCACGACATACGGCAGCCGGCGGACCGCATAGGCGATCACCAGCAGCACCAGCGGGTTCGGATCCTGCCCGATGACGCTGAACAATCCACCCAGCAGATCGCCTTCGGCGAACGGCCATTGCAGCGTCATCGCCACATATCCGAACGCCATCACCAGCCCCGGCACCGCCAGCGGCAGCATCGCCAACGTGTCCAGCAGCCAGGCCCCGCGCACCCGGCCACGCACGTTCAAGTGCGCGACCGTCGCACCCACCATCACACACACCACCATCGCTGCAAGCGAGAGCATCAGGCTGTTGCGGATCGCCCCCACTGCCAAAGGATGCGATAAGGCACTCTCAAAATGATCGAGCGTCCAAGCTCGCGGCAACACGCTGCGGTACCAGGCCCCATCGGCACTGAACGATGCGAGCACCACGCCAAGGTGCGGTAGCACCGCTAGCCATGTTACACCCGCAAAGAAGCCCGCAGCCGCCCATCCGCGCCAGCCCTCCAACGGCCTCAGGTCCGCCGCGATCGCCGCCTTACCTGATGAAGCGTATCCACGACGCCCAAGCACGAGCCGGCTCATCGCATACAACCCCACCGCTGCCGCCAGCATCACCACCACCAGCGCGTACGGCCGCGGGCTCGTCTGCAACTCCGCGAGTCCCTCGAATATCTGTACGGCCGTCAGCCCTCTGAAGCCGAACATCAGCGGCGTGCCCAACTCCGTGAACGACCAGATGAAAACAATGGTCGCCCCGGCGAACACCCCCGGCATCATCAGAGGCAGCGTGATCTTTCGTAGACGCCGCCAGGGGCCGGCACCGAGATTCACCGCAGCCTCTTCCAGCGACGGATCGATATTCGCCAGCGCCGCCGAGAGGTTCAGATACGCAATCGGAAACAGGTGCAGGGCCTCCATTATCACCACGCCGACAAAACCAGCGGCCAAAAACGCGATTCCTGGCTCGTCGGGCCGGCGCAGTCCGAACTCGACCATCGCACTGTTTAGCGCTCCGAACCGCCCAAGCAAGGCCTGCAACCCGATCGCACCGACGAATGGCGGCAGGATCAAAGGCACGAGCACCATACCCGTCAGCGCCCCTTTGGCGGGGAAACGATACCGGGCCCCGAGAATCGACAGCGGCAGCGCCAAAAACAGACTCAGCGCCGTCGTCACCGCCGCGACGATCACGCTATTGACCAGCCCCGACAGCAGCAGCGGATCGCGAAACACATCAAGCAGGTACGCCAATGTCCACGTTCCGTCGATATCGACGAATGCACCTCGCACCACCAGCAGCAGCGGCCAGACAAGAAACACGCCCAGCACCACGGCCATGAACGCCGCGAGCCCGCGCGTCCGCCATCGGTGGGCCAGCATACTCATGTCTGCGACTCCGCACCTTCAGCCGGCGTCCCTTCGCCAGCCGACCGCATCAACAGCAGACCCACCGCCGCCGCCGCGTACATCGCCGCAAACGCCGCCCCACGCGGAAACGCCTTGGCACCCAGCGCGAGCACCGCGAATCCACCCTCCGTGATCGTATAGCCGTGGATAATCCCCGTGGCCGACAGCATCGCCGCCGCCCACGCCCACGCCGCCGCCGCGCGGAACTGCCGCTCGATGGCGAAGACCATGATCGCCGCCCACAACATCGAGGTAAGCAGGAACCCCGCATCCAGCGAAAGGATCCCGTGCAGGTACGTGTCCATCTGCTGAAGGGGTTTGAGCACGCTGCCGAGCGTCATACCCGCCGCTCCCGCTGTCTGCTCGACCAGTAGCCGGGCCCAACCCGCCATCGCCGGCACCAAGCCGAACGCCACCGCCAGCGCGTGCCGCCTCGGCACGGTGTCAAATGCCTGGGCCGTGATGATGATCCCTATCCACAACAGGATGCCTAGCGCCGCCTCCATCGGCACCCACGCCAGCACCACCGACAAAGCTCCGGTCAAGCACAGCGCCGTCACCACCAGCCCGTTGAGCACCGAATAGCCGGCCCGCGCCCCCATCGTCTTCCAGCCGGGATGGCCGATGTAGATCGTCGTCGGGAACGCGCTGCCAAACAGTGCCGCCGCCATCGTCCCCAGGCCGTTGGCCAACAGCGATGAGCGCGTCGGATACGTGTCGCCTGCCGCATGAGCGCTCTCGAGATTCTGCAGCGAACCGATCACGTTGAACAGCCCCATCGGAAAGACCACCGCCAGGTACGACCAGCCGACGGGACTCGTGACAATGCCCGCCAGTTCCGCGACTGCCGGGCGCGGAGCATGCCAGCCAAGGGCGGTTTCACCACCACCCGCCGCTCCCGGCACCCACGCCGTCCACCCCAACGCGTACAACAGCCACGCCAGGGCCGTCCCAATGAGCACCGCCAGTAGACCCGCGGGTACGCGCAGGGGCAGGGTCGTTCGCGACGCGTATGCCAGCACGATCACCAGCATCGGCAGCAATCCGATCTCGGGGTATGCGAACAGGCGGAACACAAATCCCATCGCGATAAAGGTGATCGCCACGCCCGCCAAAGCCGACAGTAGCGCCGCCCGCGGCGTGTGCCGGCGCAACCAGCCGGCCGCGAATGCGCCCGCGGTTTCAATCACGCCGCTGAGCAGACACGCCAGCAACCCCACCTGCCACGCCAGCCGACCTGCCTCTACCGCCGAGGCGCCGCCGTCCACCGCCATCCGGTTCACCGGCGCCATCACCAGGAAGATGTACGCGAACACACTCGGCGTGTTGATGCCATAGGGCAGCGCGGAAATGTCCCGTCGCCCCGTCCGGCGCATCAATCTCCGCGCCTGCCATGCGTAGAACACGTTGCCCACCAGGATCGACACCGCCGCTCCGGGAAGGATCCGCGTCGTGACGATGCTCATCTCGATGCCGCAGACCGTCGGGCACAGGGCCGCGATCACCATGAGCTGCACAAGATTGTCGATGAACAGACCGAAAAACCCGTCGATGTCGCCACGCACCAGCCAGGGGATGTGGCGCAAAGGCCGCGCGCTCGGCGTTGTCTCGGGCATGGGGGCATCGTAGCGACTACGGGGTTTTACCGCTCCGCCCGGTCAAGCGATCTCGGCGGCCGTCGGAATCGAGTCCATGGCGCCCGGTCGCGTTACCGACAACGCAGCCGCCCGCTGCCCCCGGTCGATCGCCGCCGGCCGCGTCAGTCCGGCCGCAACCCCCGCAAGGAAAAAACCGATGAACGTGTCACCCGCGGCTGTCGTATCCACGGCCTTTACCTTCGAAGCCGGCCACTGCTTGATAGCATCCGCCGTCACCCCGGCCGCGCACCACGCCACGCCCTCGCCGCCGCAGGTCAGTACCAGTTCCGTCTTCGCAAACTTCGCCCGAAGTGCTGTCACCAGAGCAACCGGCCCATCGTTTTCGCTCACCTGGGCCAATCCCGCCGCCTCCGCCTCGTTGACGATCAACAGATCCACCGCATCCAGGGGCCACTTCAACAGTTCCGGACCGAACGGTGCGGGGTTCACGCACACCGTCATACGACGCTGCTTCGCACACTCCAGAATGCGGGGTCCATCATTGATCTCGTTTTGAAGCAGCAGTACGTCGCCCTCGCCGTAATCCTTCAATGCTGCGTCAATCTGCGCGGCCGTTATCTGGCGATTCGCCCCCGCATTCAGAAAGATCGCGTTCTGTCCCCCATCGTCGACCTGAATCACCGCGCATCCCGTCGGTCCCTCACCCACTTCGACGCGCGACGTGTCCACCCCCGCATTCCGAAGTTTGCCCAGCAGCCATCGGCCATCCGATCCAATTCGCCCCGCATGACTCACATCTGCGCCGGCCCGGCCCAGCGCCACGGACTGGTTCGCGCCCTTGCCACCCGCAAACGTTGTAAACGACCGGCTCGCGATGGTCTCGCCAGGTCGGACAATGTGCGGCACCCGATACACCAGGTCGATATTCAGCGAGCCGAAATTCAGGATGCGCATCAAGAGCCTCCGAGGGTTCACAGCACTTCGATGACTTGTGACCCATGCGGATCCAGCTGGATCGTGCTTCCGCAGGCGTCACCCGTCAGCATGTCCCGCGCTTGCTGGCCGCCGAGTTCGACCGTTTGCGCAGCGGTGGTGAAATTGAGCAGGAACACGAAGCGGCGCTGGCCATCTGTTCGCAACTGGGCCGTGACGCCCTCGGGCAGCGTCGCCTTGAGAGCGGGTTCGATGCCCAAGTCGGCCGCAAGTCGACCGGTCAGATCCTCCAGAAAACGCCCATCGTTGCGAGATGCCACGTAAAACGCGCGTCCCTTGCCAAATGTGTTCACCGTCACCGCGGGCCGGCCGGCATAGAAATCCTGGCCGTAGGTCGCCAGTACTCGCGAGCCCTCCGTATGGACCAGGTCGCAGAACATCTTCGCCTTGTACTCACCACTCAGCCCCGCGTCGTTGTCGGACTCGGCCACGACCAGGTTGTGTTCGTCGTCGTTGAGCACGTCGAGTTCTTCGACCCATAGTCCCAGCAGCTTGCGCAATGGCCCCGGCCAGCCGCCGAGGAAGCACAAATCTGTTTCGTCGGCGATCCCGGTGAGATACGTCGTCACCAGCACACCGCCATCAGACACAAAACTCATCAGCCGTTCGGCCACACCCGGCCGCACCATGTAGAGCATCGGTGCGATAATGAGCTTGTATCGTGAGAAGTCGCCGTCGGCATTGATCACGTCCGTCGGAATACCTCGTTGCCACAGCGGCTTGTAGTGCGCGATACACGTCCCGGCATAGTCTCGCCCCTCCCGCCTTGGACCGCACGCGGCCTCTATCGCCCAGCGGTTCTCCGTATCAAACACCACAGCCACCTCAGGTCGCACACAGGTGCCCACCACGTCGTCAAGCCGGCTGAGAATCCGGCCGACTTCGGCCACGTCTTGAAACACACGGGTGTGCTCGTGACCGGCATGCGCCACCACGGCGCCGTGAAACTTCTCGTACGCCCCCCGGCTCTGCCGCCACTGGAAATACAGCACGCTGTCCGACCCGTGGGCCACCGCCTGCAATTCTTCCAGCCGGTGGATGCCTGGTCGCTTGAGCTTGTTCACTGCCTGCCAGTTCGCACTGCTCGGGGAGCTTTCCAGGAGGATCCACGGTCGACGCTTGAAGCTGCGCATCAGGTCCAGATGAAAGCTGTAACCCTGCGCCGCCCCGATGTCCTCAGGCCGCGACTGGTACGACGGGTAGCCGTCGAAAGACATCACGTCGAGCTGCTCGGCGAATTTCCAGTAGTCCAGCTCGTGCCGCAGCAGCGACATGTAGTTCGTCGTTACCGGCACGTTCGACGCATACTCACGCAACGGCTTGATTTCCGCCCGCATGAAATCGAGCGTCTGCTCGCTGACAAATCTCCGCCAGTCAATCGTCAGGCCGTGGACGGAATGCTCGCCGATCGGACTCGGAGGCTCAATCTGCGACCAGTCGGTGTACGTGTGAGCCCAGAACGTCGTTGACCACGCATGATTGAGTTTGTCCAGCTCGTCGGTATATCGTTTGCGCAACCATTGGCGAAACGCCTCGCGGCACAGGTCACAATGGCATTCGCCGCCGTATTCGTTGGAGACATGCCACAACATCAAAGCTGGATGATCCACATAGCGACGTGCCAGCGCGGCATTGATCTGCTGGCACTTGTACCGATACAAAGGACTGGTCTGACAATGGTTGTGTCGCCCGCCATGCAGCGCCTTGGAGCGATCGGGAAGCGTACGCAGAACTTCGGGGTACTTCTGCGACATCCACGCCGGCCGGGCGCCGCTTGGCGTCGCGAGATTGACGAAGATGCCCGCCTTCGCGAGCCGGTCCATGGTGTCGTCCAGCCAGCCAAACTCGTATCGCCCCTCCTGCGGCTCCAGGGCCGCCCATGCGAAAATGCCCACGCTCATCGCGTTGCAGCCGGCGAGCTTCATCAGCCGCACATCCTCGTCGAGGATGGCGGGGGCGTACTGCCACTGGTCGGGGTTGTAGTCGCCGCCGTGCAGAAAATGCGGGCAGCGCGGGTTGATCGGAGGATAGCGCAGCGGTTCGGTCACGGTGCAACTCCAACATCTCGATGCAGAGGGCGTGTAGTCCGGCGTTGTCAAGACGTTTTCCGCGGCCAATCGGCGATCCACTCGGCATTGTTCGCCAGGAGGCGGTCTGTCATCTCGCGCAGCTTCGGCAGCGTCAGGATCGCGCCCGCCAGCGGGTCGGCGGCGATGGCCAGCCGCACCAGTTCCGGATCGCGCTCTTGTGACGCGCGCACCGCCAGTTCCTGCAGATGCACGTGCGGCGACATGACGGCCGCCAGTTGCGGAGGAATCGTGCCCATGCGGCAGGGGAACAGACCGTTGCCGTCCACCACGCACGGAACCTCGACCACCGCCTGGCGCGGCAGGCTGTCGATCAATCCTTCATTGCGTACGTTGCCGTAGATCAGCAGCGGCTGATTCGTCTCCATCGCGTGGATGATCGGCGCACCGTATTCCGGGCTGCGCTGCATCCAGATTTCCTTCTCGCCGGCGATCTGCGCGTCAAGCTCGGCCGTGCGATCCTTGAAATGCTGCAGGTCGATGTTGTAGCCGAAGAACGCTCCCACGGCGTACTCATCCACCGCTGCCTGGTTCTTGTGGAACCACGGGTAGTATTCGGTCTGATGCCCTGGCCCCTCGGCCGGGAAGTAGCCCAGATGTTCGAGCAGCTCGAACCGCACCTTCTCCTTCGGATCTTTCTCCAGCACCCGCGGCTTCGCCTCGCGAAGCTTCGGGTACAGGTCGTTGCCCTGATCGTCTTCAAGGCGCAGGTAGAAGTTGACGTGGTTGATGCCGGCCGCCTCGTAACGCAGCTTCTCCAACGGCACCTCAAGCCAATGCTGCATGTGCCAGTAGAGGAAACCTTGAATGCTGTGGCACAGCCCCACGGTCCGTTGATGGCCCGCATCCAGCAACGTCCAGATATTCATTGCCATTGGGTTGGCGTAGTTGAGAAGCCAGGCGCTGGGCGCCAACTCGGCCAGATCGGCCGCGATGCCGCGCAGCACCGGAGCCGTCCGCAGAATTCGCATCACCGCGCCAGGGCCGGTCGTATCGCTCACCGCCTGGTAGATGCCGTACTCGGCGGGGATCGCGACGTCGGCATGGTAGCGATCGAACCCGCCAGCCATGATCGTGACGATCACGTAGTCGGCCCCATCGAGTGCCGCGCGGCGGTCGGTGGTCGACCACACTTTGGCCGGCAGTTTGCGGTCGGCGATGATTTTCTTGACCAGCCGCTCGGAACGCTCCACGCGCTGCTGGTCAATATCCATCAGCCGAAGCTCTACATGGTGCAAGGCCTCGAAGCTGAAGAAGTCCACGACAAGCTCGCGCACGAACTTGCCGCTGCCGCCGCCGATGATCGTGATGATGGGCATGCCAGCCCTCCTGTCGCGGTAGATACGTCGGGGCCGGACCCACTGCCCGCCTCCGACCGGCGAAAAGGTAGCAGACGCCGCCCGATTCACCAGCCCGATATAGGCAGGTGCATGGTCCAGGGCCTCAATAGCCCGGTCGGAAATGGCCAACCTGACCCCAGGCGCAACAAAAACCCCGGCCGCGTGGGCCGGGGTCGACGGGTCATGGAGGTGAGGGGGCTCGAACCCCTGACCTCTTGCATGCCATGCAAGCGCTCTCCCAACTGAGCTACACCCCCGTCGGGTCAAGAGTGGGATTTTAAGGTGCGGCAACGGTCGAGGCAAACCATCCCAACCTCCACCCAGCTTGCCACCGACGTTCGGGGGACCGAGTCGCCGGCCAGAAAACGACCTCGCCCGCTCGGCACCCATCGCCGGTTCTGCTAGAATACAGGGGATTGACGCAACCCGACTGCGAAATCCGATCTGCGGAATTAGAGGACCATGCAGAAAAAGCTCTATGACCTGTTTCTGGCCGATAAACACCTGCGGGGGCTGCGTGGGCGACTGGACGCGGCCAAGCGCCGTCTGAACACTCAGAAGACCCGCCTCCAACAATTCGAACAGCAAAAGCGAGAGATTGAAGGCCAGCATCGTCAGGCTCAAGTAGCCGCTGCGGGACTGGAGCACCAGGCCCGGGACGTCGACCAGAAGACACAGCGCCTGCGCGAGCAGATGAACAGCATCCGCAACAATAAAGAGTATTCGGCCCTCCTCGTCGAGGTCAACACGCTCAAGATCGATAAAGGCAAGCTTGAGGAGCAAGCCCTCGAACAGATGGAGCGGGTGGACCGCTTCAAAGGCGAACTCGACGCCATCACCGCCAAAGTGGCCGATCAACAGAAGCTTGTCAGCGTGGCGGCTGACGAGGTGACTGCCGCCGAGCGGGATCTTGGGGATGAACTGGCCGAAATACAGGCCAAGCGAGACGCCGCCGCATCGCAGCTGCCGCCTGATCTGCTGGAGGTTTACGAACGGGCCGCCCAGGCTCACGAAGAAGAAGCCATGGCCGAGGTGATTGAAGAAAGCCGCCGCCACATGGAGTTCAGTTGCGGCGGCTGTTTTATGAGCATTCCCGTCGAGTTGCTCAATGCCCTGCTCAGCGGCACCGACAGGCCGGTCATCTGCTCCAACTGCGGACGCATTCTGTACGTTGCTGACGCCCTGCGCGAATCCTTCGCCGCCAAGTCCACCGCCAGCTCCTCTTGAGCAACCTTGCCGCAGGCGTGGCGAACGACCCACTCGCCGTCGCGTTACGACTTTTCATTGATGAACGTCACCATCCATATTGACGGCGGGTCGCGCGGCAATCCCGGTCCGGCGGCCGCCGGCGTGCACATCCAGGACGCAGAGACCGGCCAACATCTCCATGCGGCCGGCTACTACCTGGGTCGCGCCACCAACAATGTGGCCGAGTACCGCGGCTTGCTGCATGCCCTCGACGCCGCCGCCGAACTCGGGGCCAAACGGTTGCTGATCCGTACCGATTCCCAGCTCATGGCACGGCAGATTCGCGGTGAGTACCGGGTGAAAGCGGACGATCTCAAACCCCTGTTCGACCAGGCCCGCAAGGCGCTGAGTCGCTTTTCGCAGTGGCGCATTGAAGATATTCGCCGCGACCACAACAAACAGGCCGATGAGCTGGTCAATAAGGCACTGGACGCAAAGCGCGACGTGGTTGAGATCTCGCCGCGTGACGCTGTACCGCATGCGACCGCGATGGCCGATACAGCCAACGGCATCTGGTTCGAAGCCCACTTCACCACCGCTACCGGCCGCCGCTGTCCCGCCCCGAACAAGGCAGGCGCGACCTACCCCGTAGGCCCCACCATGCCGGCTGGACTCTGCGTCCACGCTGCCCGAACCATCCTCGACGCTGGATTGCTCGACGCCCCCGGCAAGATAGACCTCGACCAGCGCGTCCGGTGCGCACAGTGCGGCGCCGTGATCCAGCTCGGCACCGTCGATGCATGACTCGGCGCGAACCGGGCCGGGTGGGTAACGCTACAATATTAAGTGCACGTCGTGGCCGCCGGACGGTAATCTGCGGCCTACGCCGCCGTTTACGCGAACTGTGAGGCGTGTCGCATCGAGATTGTTGGATTGGAACTCCACATGATCGTCCGCAGCCAGCACGATGTTCCCTCCCAGACCATGGACCTGCCCGGCACCCGTGGAGTGACCATGCGGCTTATGGTCGGCCGCGACGACGGGGCCCCGAATTTCGCCATGCGACTTTTCGAGGTTCAGCCCGGCGGCTGTACGCCGCTGCACAAGCACAACTACGAACACGAAGTCATGGTCGTCAGCGGCAAAGGACAGGTTGTCGGCGGCACCGATGGATCGACCATCCGACCCGTTGAGGCGGGCACCGTGGTTTTCATGCCCGCCAATGAAACGCACCAGTTCCGCAACATCGGCACCCAGCCGCTGACCTTCATGTGCCTTGTTCCGATCACCTTTGACTGCGGCAACGGCGCCTGTCAGCCGACGCCGGGGAGCTGAAGCTCTTTGCCGGACATCCGTGGCGCCCAGCCGCAAAGGATCCTGGAACGCAGCCAACCGGCTGAAGAATCTACAACGGCCTGACCGATCAAGACGCCTTCCGCACGCCAACAGGACTGAGCCATGCCAGACTCTCAGCGCCACGCCGACTCGTCTCCGCCGCCAACAAACCCGCTCTGGTCGACATGGGCCTTCGTCCTCGTCGGCTTGGCCTTGCTCATCGTCGCTGTCGGTATCTGCTATCGCCCGGCAGGCATCGGCGACGACGCCCTGCGAAGCGGTGACCAGACGTTTGCCGCTCTGCCGCTCTGGATGGTCGTGCTTACCGCGACCACGGTTTTGGGCAGCCTCCTGTGTTTGCTGATCGCATCTTTTCGCATGGCCGCTCTCGGCGCTGTCGCGCCGCGACTGGATGCGATTCATGAACGGCTCACCGAACTCGCCACGCTTCTTGACTCTGTCAACGAGCGTTTGTTGGTCAGCGACCTGGCCAAGCGTATCGCCTATCGGGGCAAGGACCGGCAGGTGCTGCGCGACGCCATCCGCCATGATCTGAGCAAGGGTGATTTCGATGCGGCCATGGTCATGGTCAACCAGATGAGCGAAACCTATGGCTACCGCGAGGAGGCCGAGGAATTCCGCCAGCAGATCATGGACGCACGCAATGCAGACGTCAATGCCAGCGTCAACAAGGCCATCGCCCGTGTCGATGACCTGACCGCCCGCGAGCAATGGGAGCAGGCCTTCGCCGAAGTGGGCCGCATACAGCGGATGTATCCGGATACCCCGCGCTGCGCCAACTTGCCTGACCGCGTCCGCCAGGCGTACGAAAACCGCAAACATGAGCTGGAGCGCGAATTTCTACGCGCCGCCGAACGTGATGATGTGGACGGGGCGATGGAGCTGTTGCACGCCCTCGATCGCTATCTCACCGAGCAGGAGGCCGCTCCCTTTCGCGAGACCGCTCGAGGTGTCATCGGCAAGAAACGCGACAACCTCGGTGTTCAGTTCAAGCTGGCGGTCCACGACAAGGAATGGACTCGCGGCCTGGAGGTCGGCCATCAAATCATTCGTGATTTCCCCAACACCAAGATGGCCGACGAAGTCCGCGCGATGCTGGACATGCTGCGGCAGCGAGCTGCGGACGAGCAGGCCGCCAGCCCGTCCCCGTTGACACGTTAGAGCCGTCCGCGATAGGGACGCCCGCCCCCGTGTACGCTCATCCACCGAACTCTCCATTCACGCTTGCCCGAATATCACCATGCATGACGTTGTCCTCATTCCCGGAGACGGCATCGGCCCCGAGGTTGCGGCCGCGGTTCGCCGCGTCCTGGACGCGGCAGAGGCCCCCCTGACCTATCATGAACATGTGGCCGGCCTGGCGGCGCTTGAGCGCGGACTGGACGTCCTGCCGAGCCCGACGGTGGAAGCCATCGCCCAGCATGGCGTGGCGCTCAAAGGTCCATGCACCACACCGGTCGGCAAAGGTTTCACCTCCGTCAACGTCGCCCTGCGCAAGCGGCTGAACCTCTACGCCGCCGTTCGCCCCGTGCGCAACATGCCCGGCGTCAGAACACGTTACGAAAACGTCGACCTGGTGATTATTCGCGAGAACACCGAGGGCCTCTACAGCGGTGTCGAAAACGAAGTAACCGACGGCGTGGTCATGAGCATGAAAGTCGCCACTGAAAAGGCCTGCTCACGCATCGCCCACTGGGCCTTTCGCTACGCCACCCAGCGGCAGCGTCGCAAGCTCACGATATTTCACAAAGCCAACATCATGAAGATGACCGACGGCATGTTTCTCAACTGCTGCCGTCCCATCGCCCGCAGGGACTACCCGAACATCCTCTACAACGAGATGATCATTGACGCCGGCTGCATGAAGATGGTCCAGGATCCGACCCAGTTCGATATGCTGCTGCTTGAGAATCTCTACGGCGATGTGGTCAGCGATCTGTGTGCCGGACTTGTCGGAGGCTTGGGTGTTGTGCCTGGCGCCAATATTGGCGACAACCATGCCGTCTTTGAGGCCGTCCACGGCTCGGCCCCGGATATCGCAGGCAAGAACGTCGCCAATCCTCTGGCTCTGCTGATGTCCGCGGTCATGATGCTCAACCATCTGGCCGAGCAGCGCGGCGACAATGCCTGCCGAACCACGGCTGAGAAGATCAAGAACGCCTACGACCATGCTTTGGCCGACGGGCAGCGCACCCGCGACCTGGGCGGCGAGCTGGGCACGGACGCTTTTGCCGACGCATTGATTGCTCGCTTGCGCGGCTGACCCAACCCGGTACCAAGATCTCGCGATTCCACCGCGTACGTCACGTGGGCGCCCCGGCCACCGATGCATCCCACCCACGGACTTCCAAAGGCTCCGCATCGGCTGTCGACGCGACAGCCATCGCCGCATCGTTCATTTCATAGAACGTTGGCGGTTCATACGTCCAGCCACGGCTCAGCCGTTCGTGCTCGATGCGAAGCTTGTGGTGGATATACCGACCGATCAGAGGGGCCGCAAGGCGGGCACGCAAGCCAAAGGTGCGATAGAGATCGTGCAATGTTGCACCCAGTCGAGCCTGCAGTTGCGGTTTGTCCGCAAACCATTTGCGGGCCGCCCAGAGCGCCCCGGCTAAAGTTGTGGCCAGCCCGCTCGCATCGGCGGCAAAACGGGCCCGGATGCGGGCCTCGGGATGCTGACGATAGCGGCGGTAACCCGCCAGTGTTGTGCGGGCCACGCGGGCAATGCTCGGCCCGTTGATCTCGAAGTCACGCTCAAAGGCCCGCAGCAGAAACTCTGATTCTGAACCCGCGGGCAGATGCGGATGATGGTAGTTGAACCGCAGTTGTCCGTGGGTGTCCGCGGCCTGGTCGCATTCGACATCGATCAGCAGGCCATCCTCCTCCATCTGCTTCCAGAGCGGCGTGCCGGGTATGGGAGTGTAGAGCATGAACTGGTGGAACTCCGTGTCGTGGCGCACCGCATAATCGATGGCCGCGTCGAGATTCTCGGGCGTGTGTTCCTCCAGACCAATGATCGTCGACCCCAGGACGCGAATGCCGTGCGATTGCAGCGTCTTCACCAGATCGAGCGTGTGGGCTCCACTAAGCTTGGCGTACTGGCTGTTCTCGCCCTCCAGCCCCATCCACACCCATGAGATGCCCAGCCCCACAAGCTGCTCGATTGAATAGGACTTGAGCACGTTGGCAGACGAGAATACGTATAGCGCCCACGCCTTGTCGTGGGCACGTATCAGTTCCAGCAGACGAAGCGCCCGCTTGCGGTGCAGCAGAAAGTTCTCGTCCATGACAAAAAAAGAACGCACTTTCATCGCCTCTTCGAGTTCGCACATGACGCCGAACAGCTCGTCGCCGGTTCGATAGAAATCAATGAATCGGCCCTTGCCACCGAACATCGCGCTGGTCGAACAGAAGTTGCAGCCCACCGGACACCCGACTGATGGAATCAACGTGGCCGCGACATCGCCCGGCTTGTCACGCAACGTGATGCCGAAGGAACGCGTCCCCAGCCCCGAGAGAATGTGTGGATGGCGAATTGGCTGATCGCACCGCTGTCCCAGGAAACGGCGGAACCAGCTTACGCCTTCGCCACGAACGATGTGGTCGGCATCAACACGGTCGGCCAGCGAGGGCATGTTGGCGATGTGGCCGCCGATGACGATCGTGGCTTGCGGTTGATGCTCCCGTATGAGGCGGCACATCACCTGCACTTTCTTCACGTTGGGAATGATGGCGCTGATACCGATCACGTCATAGCGCTGGCTCCGCAGTTCTTCGATAAATCGCTCCAGCACAGGGAAGTCCAGCAGGGTGCATGGGGACGCGATGTTCTTCTGAATGAGCATGAGCCCCCACGAGCGGTGGAACATGCGCAGCGAGAAAGCACCCTGCACGCGGGTCACCTGATTGTGATACAGCTCCATCGGGTTGATCGCCCTGCTGCCATACTCATCATCGCGTGCGTAAGGCCCGAAGACACTGGTCAGCAGAACGCGAGCCTTGACTCCCTTGGGATGGCGCGGGTGTGCGGAGATATCGGGGACGCCGTGGATCGTCGGCGTTTGAGCCTGCGTGTTCGACTGGATCAAAGGATTGCTCGATTCCCGCCGGCGGCGGTGAAGGTGGGTTGTAGTTCTGGTTTGGCCGTCGCCTGGGGCCGCGGCGGTCAGTCCTCGATTCGCCGCGCCAAGTCGCCAAACGCCATTCGGTCAAGACATGATCGTCGTTAGATCGACGAAAGGCAAACGGCCTCAGGACATCACAACCTAAACTACTCTGGATGCCATCGCGTCACTCAACGAGACCCACCGCCACGCTGCTGGCTCCTGGCCCGAAGGGCGCGGAAAAACTCACCCATGAGGGCCTGGTCCTGGGGGTTGCCCTGCTCGAAACGGTCGGCCGCACGCTCACGTGGGTCGCCGCGCGGTTCACGGGGTTCACGCGACTCTTGTTGGTCACGTGGCGGACCGGCTTGGTCACGCGGCGGACCGGCACCGCGATCGCCCCCCCACTGACCGCGACGGTCGATCATTTCGTCCAACATGGCCACCCGTTCCTCGGGACTGCCATCGGCAAAGCGCCGAGCCTGATCCCGCATCCGGTCGCGCATCATGTTGCGTAATTGCTCACGCAACTCCGAGTCCGTACGCATCTGCTCCCTGAATGCCAGACGAGCATCGGCATCCATATCACGGAACAACTCGCCGATGCGGTCGTGATACCGCTGCTTTCGGATGTCATCCAGACGGGTGAAGCGTGGCGAAGTCAGCACCTTGAGAGCCGCCGTCGCGTCACCGGGCATCGCAGGTGGGGTGAGCAGCCAAGCCAGCGTCGCACCACCCATCAACACCATAATCGCCACGATGGGCAACCCATAGGCGAGCCAGCGGCGATATCCGCCAATGACTGTTCCGCCCCCTTTTTTCGCTGAACCAGACGGCTTCTTCCGTAAATTGTCGAGGTGGCTTCGCATTAGAAATTCCCCACGTGTCCATCGGCAAACAGAAGGTTGCGCAGATCGTGGAAAAACGCGATGGTGATCTCACCATTGTTGGTCGCGAAATCACCGCCGTCAAAATCCCGCATCACCACAACGTCCGAAGCCGATACGCCCCGCCGTTGAACCGGCCAGATGTCCTGCAAGCGTCGGCTGCTGAGGGAGCTCTCGTACTGGTAACTCATGCCGCAAAGATCGAATACGCCGCCGACATCGCCCGGGCAGTGATAGATCGCGTTGGGCCTCTCCCGGCTCGCGGGCATGTAGGCCGACAACGCCTCGTCCAGCGGCGGACTGACATCCGAACTTACCAGCGGCGGCGGCATGTATCGGGCTGCGGGGAATCTGTCCTGATGATCGCCCTGGTACTGCGTGATGACATGGCCGATCTGTTTGAGGTTACTGCCACAGGCGACCTTGCGAGCGCTGCGTCGCACCGCCGAAAGAGCAGGCATGGTCAGACCGATCAGTATGCCGACGATCGAAATGACCACCAGCAGCTCAATCAGGGTGAAGCCGCAGAACCTGCCCGTCCGCGCCATGGTCCGTCCGTTTCGCATGGTCGATCCCAATGGGCACAACCCGCACGCTCGGATACCGCGATCGTACGCTCCCGAAGGAAAACGTACGCCGCTTCAAGCTATTGCAGGGGTTCCCGATTTTTCCTCAGCGGCGGCGACAGAGCCGGGGGCCGCCTCGAAGCGACACGCCAGATCGAATGTACGCGCCCCCAAAGCCACAGCCACGCCTTCGTCCTTGATCATGGCCAGCTTGAGACAGTCACATGTGAAGGGCGCCTCAAAGTTGCTCTCAATCGCCCGTCCCATGCCCTCAAGAACCACCAGGTCGCACCGCCGCCGCTGGATCGCAGCAGCAAGTTCCCCCGATACCTGCCTCAGGTCGATCAACGGCTGCCGGTTGCCGCTGGCCACAAGTTCCAGCCGGCCCTCGGCATGGGCTTCCGACACCACTGGATCCAAGCCCGCTACCACGTCGATCAGGGCGGTCAATTCATCATGGGTGACGTCATTGAGCGCCGGTCCGCTGTTGGCGGTCAATAACACATCCACCCCACGCTGTAGCAGATCACGAGCGAAGGGCAGCATCCCCAGCAGAACATCCGGGCCGGCATTGTCGACGAACAGGACCGCCGATCGCATTCGGCGTTGGGCACGGGGCCGTTCGTGTTCCGCCAGCCGAGCCAGCCATGCGTCCAGATCGTCATGGAACCACGGCCGGGGCTTGAGCTTCGCACGCACGGCATGGAAATCCACGCCGCCCTTTTCGAACATCGCGTTGGTGGACACAGCTCCGAGATCGAAAATGTTGCCGGCGAATACGCCTTCGATCGTCGCCCTCGCACGATCCATGGATGGCATCGCATCAAGTTGCGACAGCCGTCCCGGCAGCAGCTTTATCGCCAGGGCGTTCTCTTTAGCCTTCACCAGTCGATATGGGTCGCTCAGACCGACGCGATCCACCGCCGCCTGCCGTGCCTCACAGATCGTCAGTATGTCCAACCGCCCGAAACGCCCTGGATCTCGCTCCACCGTATCCAGCCATCCACGAAAGTCACCATCGGCGTGCTCGATACGGTCAGCCAGATCCGAGCCGGCCAACCCGCGGTCGATCGCTTCGCATCTGGCGTGGTCAAGCATGGATGGCCAGTGACGGCGAAACAGGTCGAGCCAATAGACCCGTTTGTCGGCGTCAGCGATGAGATCCCACCGGCATGGCACATAGCGCTCCGGATCCGCCAATAGCGGGAACGGCGTGGCGTCGCACACACGGGAGACCTGGTTGCTCATGGCTTTTCGTGACGGCTTGGGAACACATCAGCGCACACCGTTACAGGCGGGCGAAGTTGCGGAGCATGCGCAGCCCCACACGCTGGCTCTTCTCGGGGTGGAACTGCGTGGCCCAGATGTTGTCGCGCCAGACCGAGGCACAAAACGGCGTCCCTTCGGGATATTCGGTGGTCGACGAAACAATGGCGCCTGCGGCAGGGTCGCTGGCCGCTCGGGCCACACAGTCAACGTAATAGCCATGCACAAAGTAGACGGCCGCTTCACCGCGAACCAGCCCCGTCAGGAGCGGATCATCCCGCTGCCAGTCCAGTGTGTTCCAGCCCATGTGCGGAATCTTGAGGCGAGGACAACCTTCGTCGTCATAACTCTGCTCGAAGCTCACCACCTGCCCGGGCAGAATACCCAGGCCGGGCACCGGTTCCTCCGGGCCTGCCGCATCCTCCTGCGAACCTTCAAAGAGCAATTGCAGTCCAAGGCAGATGCCCAGAAGCGGTCGGCCCGATTGCGCGAAGCCGCGAATCGCGTCGATCCAGCCGCGCCGCCGCAGGTGATCCATGCCGTCCGCGAAAGCGCCGACGCCCGGAAGCACCAAGTGGCCGATGCTCTCCAGACCATCCGGACCAGCCAGGATGCGTGCGTCAGCCCCCTCGTGCTCGAATGCCTTCTGCACGCTCCGCAGGTTGCCCATGCCGTAGTCGATAATGCCGATCATGGGTATTGAGATTGCCGACGGGCGATCGGCGACGGGGTATCACAGGAATTCCCGCAAGAAGCGACAATCGCGATGGACAAGGGGTAAGCGCCAGTGCCACTCACTGAGCAAGTACAACAATCTCGACACGACGGCTCTTGGCCTTGCTCTCGCGCGGATGCCACTGCCCGAAACCGGCTGCGTAAAGATCTTCGGGGGCCAGACCCTTGGATTCCAGATAGCGGTGAACCGCCGCCGCGCGTTGAAGGCTCAACTCGAGATTATCCTTCCACTTGCTCTTCTTGATCGGGTCGGTATCGGTATAACCCTCGACGCGCACGGTCGTACCCGCGTATTCGGTCTTGAGCACAGCGGCGATCTGGTCGAGTGTCTTCTGGGCCTCTGCCCGCAAATCGACCTTGCCTGAAGCGAACAACACATCACCAGGCACGCGAACGGCGATGCCCCCGGCACGACGTTCGGTCTCAATCCCCGCGATCCCTTCAAACCCGGTAGCACCCACCGCCGTCGGACGACGCGAAGAGGCTTCCATGGACGCGAGTTGGCTCATCAGCGCGGCCCTTTCGTTCTCGGCCGCATCCAGAGCCGATCGCTTAGCCTCAAGCTCAGTCTGCAACTCCTGGTTCTGCGTCCATAGCGCATCACGCTCCTTGCGCAACCGATTGGTTTCACAACCGCCGAGCATCACGACCGCCAGCACAAGCAACGCCGTCGTCTTCGTCCGTGCCACTGTCTTCGCGCTCATCTTCGGCCCTTTCGTCTCTGACTCTGACCGCCTCATCACGTCGAACCAGTCGCGGCCTTCCCGCGTCTGAAAACAGCCGCTAGGGAGCAAAGATACCAGAAATCACCGCCCATATCGGTTGGCGACCCAGCATCAAGGCCACGGCTGTCAGCGACAGGTACGGTCCATAGGGGATCTCGCGGCCGTGATGCTTCAGCATCCAACCCACCCCGCGTACCACCGCGATCAAAAGCAAGGCGGGAAACGGCGTCAGGAATATGACTAACGCCGCGTCGGCCGCCCCGAGCACCGCCCCGACGGCCGCCATCAGATGGACATCACCCAGCCCCATCGCCTCGCGTCCGAAGGCCATGGTTCCCAGGATTCGAATAACCCAGATCAGTCCGCCGCCGACCAGGTACCCGAGAGCTACACCGGTCAGCACCTGCGCCCACCGAGGTAGCACCGGGCCGGTGCCCAGGGCCTGAATCGCCGCCGCCGCCGCGGCCGCCGCCGCTAGCGGAAAGACAAGAAACAGTAATTCCTTACACATCTCGCGCCGTGGATGCTGATGCTGCTGCCAACCTGGACCGTTATCCTGACCCTTCGCCACGCCAGGCGATGCCCCTTCCGGCGGTCCTTCGAAGCTGCGCGGCAGCAATCTTGTTCGCACCAGCACATTGGCGATCACCAACCCCGCCACCCCCCCCCCCGCCGCCGCGACCACTAGAACGCTGGTCACCCTCAGCGGCCCATCGACCGCCACGCCCTCGGGCAGCCACAACGCCGCCGCGGGCCAGCCGATCACCGCCACCGCCGTGGCGAACCAAGGTATCTCCAACGGAATGATGTACAGCTTGGCGTCGATCAGGGACGCGGCCAGCAGCGACCCAACCAGCGCCAGATGCACCGCCACCACCATCGCCCCCGCCGCCGCCTGCGCCCCACCACCCAAGCCCGCCAGATTCGGCCGCCAGTCGCCCACCAGCAGTACCCAGAACGTCAAGCCGAACAGCAGCGACGTCACCGCCTCGACCAGGGGGTATTGCACACTGATCGCCGCGCCGCACGTTCGGCAGCGGCCGCGGAGGTAACACCATGCCAGCACCGGGACATTGTCGAACCAGCTCAGCCGCCGCCCGCAGTTGGGGCAACGCGAGGGAGGATGCACGATGCTTTGGCCCACCGGCAGGCGGTATATCACCACGTTCAAGAAACTACCCACCACCGCGCCGAAGATCAGCACAAACGCAAAACAGGTCCAGAACACAGGCTCAACCATGGGCGTTCGGCCCCCGCTGGTCATCCTCAGCGTTCCACCCATCCTCGAAGTCCGCGTCAGCCTCGACCACCTCGTCCGTGTCGTCGCTTTCCATCGCCTGATCCTGAACCTTGAGTTCTGTCATACGTTTTTCGACGCGTTCCAGAATGGATCGGCAGTGGCTGATGAGCTTCACGCCCTTCTCGTATGACTCCAGCGTCTGCTCCAGCCCTGCATCACCGGACTCGATTTCCTCGATCAGCTGTTCAAGACTCGCGATCGCCTGTTCGTACGTCAACTTCTTGTCAGGCTTTTTCGCCATCGCTCTATGCTCGCTTCCGCTTTGCTGCCGGTCAGTGTAACTGCGTGGCACCCGCCGCGCGCACTCTCGCCCTTCTAAAACAAGCTGTCCTGCGCCGACGACGCAGTGAACGCAGTCCGCCGTCCGCCGTTCGATGATCGACCCGTCCGCCGTTTTGACGACACCTGCCCCTTATTCTCGATGCGGCTACGGAGACTGCCCTCGGCCAGAACTGTTTCGATCAAGTCACCCTCATGGACAACCAGGGCGCTGCGCAGAACCGTGCCGTTGGGCCCTTTGGTGTATGAATACCCCCGCCGCAGCACATTCATGGGGCCGACCGCTTCCAGTTGTCGTGCGACGGCTTCAAGGTTCAGGCGAGCCGTCGCGACGCGATGAGGCAGACCGGCCGTCAAACGCCGGGCGAAATCGTGGAGTCTGTGACGGTGCGACTCGGCCATCTGCCGCGGACGGCGGAACATCGGCCGACCTGCCGAGGCCGCCAGTCGCTGCCTCGCCTGCTCCACCACCCGTGCCGTGAGCAAGGCGAGGCGACGGCCCCACTGATCCAGTTGCTCACGCAGTGCCGTCGCGTCCGGCACCACACGCATGGCCGCCTGCGTCGGTGTGGAGCACCGCACATCGGCCACCAGCTCGGCAATCGTCGTGTCCGTCTCGTGGCCGATCGCCGCGACCAACGGCAACTGGCAGCGATAGACGGCTTCCGCCACCACTCGTTCGTTGAACGCCCACAGATCCTCCATTGAACCGCCGCCTCGTGTCAGAATGATCGCCTGAATACCCAGGTCGGCCGCTTCACGGGAAAGGTAATTGATGGCTGCGGCGATCTGCGGTGCAGCGGATGGTCCCTGCACGCGCACGTCCACCAACACCAGCCGACAACCCGCCCATCGGTTTCGGGCCGTCTTGACCACGTCCTGGAGAGCCGCTCCGCTGCGCGACGTCACCACCGCCACCGCCTGAGGTACAGCAGGCAACGGCTTCTTGCGTGACTCGGCGAAATAACCTTTGGACCGCAGTTCCTCGCACAACTGGCGAAATCTCAGTTCAAGTTCACCGACGCCCACCGGTTCGAGGCGATCGACGTACAACTGCAATTGCCCCGCGGCGTCGTAGTAATCCAGCCGGCCCGTGGCGATCACCGCCATGCCGTCCGACACCCCAAAGCTCACCCGCCGTGCCGCCGAGGCGAAGCACACGCAGCGGATCGTCGCCCCTTCGTCCTTGAGGGAAAAAAACCAGTGGGTTCGATCGCTGAAATTGCTGATCTCACCGATAACCCGAACCCGCTGGGGGAACCCCTGAGCCACCACCGCCTTCACCCGAGCGGCCAATTGTGACACCGTCCAAAGCATTTCGGCCATCGATCGTCCGGCATTCGAAGCGACCACATCGCCGCGGCCGCCGGATGCCCGTCTGTTCACGGAGTTGCCTGTCGGTTGGCCATAGACACGTCGCGCCATAGGTCGATCGTCCCAGATGAGCCCTCGCGGCTCAAGCCGCGGCGGGCTGGCTCGCCGCCGGCGCGATGGAAGCTTATGATTTGACACTCGGCCGCCAGCCCCTAACGTAGGCCGACTGCCAGGTCTGCACATGGACCCGGACCCCACCGGCCATGGCCACGCAGCCCGCCTTGTATGCAGTTTCCTCTGTCCAGCAATGGCCCTTTTTCACGGAGTTGGAGCGATGGCTCTGAAGGTAGGCATCAACGGATTCGGCCGCATCGGGCGCCTGGTCTTTCGTGCGGCGCAGAAAAACCCGAACATCGAGTTTGTCGGCATCAACGATCTTTTCCCGCCCGAGAGCCTGGCCTACCTGCTCAAATACGACACGATTCACGGCCGGTTCAAGGGCGAGGTGAGCGCTGACGGTGACGCCATCGTTGTCAATGGCAAGCGCATCCCCGTCAGCGCCGAACGCGACCCGGCCAACCTGCCTTGGGGCAAGGTCAAGGCCGACTATGTCGTCGAGTCGACCGGCCTGTTCACGGACTATGACAGCGCCGCCAAGCATCTGGCCGCTGGCGCCAAGCGCGTGGTCATCTCCGCACCCACCAAGACACCCGACCAGGTGCCCACCATCGTCATGGGCGTGAATCACAAGACGCTGGACAAGGGCGCCAAGGTCGTCTCCAACGCATCCTGCACCACCAACTGCCTGGCTCCCGTCGCCAAGGTGCTGCACGAGAACTTCGGCATCGCCGAGGGCCTGATGACCACCGTCCACGCTGTTACCGCCACTCAGCCCACACAGGATGGCCCGTCCAGAAAGGATCTGCGCGGCGGCCGGGCTGCGGGCTTCAATGTCATCCCCGCCTCCACCGGTGCCGCCAAGGCTGTGGCCCTTGCCATGCCCGAACTCAAAGGCAAACTGACGGGCATGGCCTTCCGCATTCCAACGGCCGACGTGTCTGTGGTTGACCTGACCGTCCGCACGCAGAAGGCCACCACCTACGCCGACATCTGCGCCGCCATGAAGAAGGCCTCCGAAGGCGAGCTCAAGGGCATCCTCGGTTACACCGATGAGCCGGTCGTCTCCAGCGACTTCATCACCTGCGAGCTGTCGTCGATCTTCGACGCCGATGCCGGCATCGAACTCAACGGCAACTTCTTCAAGGTCGTGAGCTGGTACGACAACGAGTGGGGTTATTCGAACCGCGTGGGCGACCTGCTGGTTCACATGGCCAAGCAGGACGGCTTGGCGTAAACGTTGCCCAGTCTCGCCAAGTACAACCAGCCAACGAGCATCACACGTGAAACCCAGGGATGACTTCCTTGGGTTTCTTTTTGCGCATCCCACGACTGCGGGTGTCGAATGATGAAGCGCCACGGGCTTACGCCGGTGGACGCCAGTTGCGCCGTGTCGCCCCGCGTGGATCCTCGATCGGGATACCCGCTGCCTCGGCCCTCGCCAGAATCCTGGCGATCCGCAGGCCTTCCCACGAACGCCAGGCGACGAAGACGGCCAGCACCATGAGCCACATTTCGCCCGTCGCCATCATCGCCAGGGCGGCCACCACGCCGATCACCACGCCGATCCACGCTGCAATCCGCAGAGCCCTGACTCTGCCGACGATGAACCAGAGAAGGGCCTGAAGCGTCTGACCCCCGTCGAGCGGGTAGACCGGAAGCATGTTGAAAATCAGCAGGCCCAGGTTGACCATGAACATCAGCTGGAACAGAATCGCCGCTGGGGATGGACCCAACGCCGTTCCCGCTGCCCACCATGCCATATATAGCACCGGCGCCAGAACCACATTGACCAGGGGGCCGGCCACGATGCTCCAGAGCATGGCTCCCGGGCGTTGCGGCGGCTGCACGAACGCCACGCCCCCCAGCGGCCAGAGTACGATTCGCTCGGCGCGACCGCCCACAGACCGGCACGCCAGCGCATGACCGAACTCGTGCATCAGCACAATGGCGAACACCGCCAGCATCACCGTGAAACGCTGCGCGGCCGACCATCCATCCGGGCGAAACTGCACGACAAACGCGGCCAGTATGAACCACGTCCAATGCAGATACACCTCGATGCCGAAGGCCTGAAACAGACGAAACGCGCCGGTGGGTCCAAGTAGCATGCCGCAAGTATAGGCGGTAAGCACGGCCGCTGCGGTTGAATCGTCGAGATGCCTCCGCTGTCACTGCAGCCTAGCACACATCGTTTGACGCCACCCTCACCGTACCCAGAATACACGGCGTCTTTGAATCTCACCGCGAGCGGCCATCATGACGCAGTCCCCCGTCGCCCTTGTCACCGGTGCCTCCGGCGCGGTCGGCCGTGCCACAGCGATTCTGCTCGCACGAGCCGGCTACACCCTGCTGCTCACCGGTCGATCGACAGACCAACTCGCCGAAGTCCGCCGCGTCATCGAGGACGAAAACCCGACGGCAACGGTCGCGTCAATACCTGCCGACCTCACCGACCCCGACGCGCCCGCCCGGCTGGTCGACACAGCCGTCAAACAGTTCGGCCGCCTGGACGTGCTTGTACACGTCGCGGGCGATGCACCGCTCATGCCGATCGAACAGAACACATCTGCGGCCTGGCGACGTTGCATGGACACCAACGTGACCGCCTTGATCCTGCTGACGACGGCGGCATGGCCGATGTTTTGCCGCCAGAAGCGCGGATGTGTCGCCGCCGTCTCCTCCATGGCCAGCCTTGATCCGTTCCCCGGCTTCTCGCTATATGCGCCGGCCAAGGCCGCGATGAATATGTTCATCCACTGCGTCGGCACAGAAGGCGCCGCCCACGGTGTTCGAGCCGTCGCTATCGCGCCCGGCGCGATCGAAACACCCATGCTGCGCCGCCTCTTCGATCATGCAGCCATTCCGCCCGATCAGACCCTGGATCCGATGGATGTCGCCCGGTTGCTTGTGGACTGCATAACGGGGAATCGCACGTTCGAGAGCGGCCAGACAGTTCCGCAACCTAGTCCGTGATGGGGCCATCGTCATGGGACCAACTTCACGCGATAGCGTCAATCGCAACGCCGAGCAAGCGTTCCCCCGCGTCGCATACCGCCGCCTCGGGGCCGCTGAAAATGTGCGTCACGAATGACGCACTCTGGTGGGTGGGCCCATCACCCACCACAACCGCGGGATCGTGATGCTCCATTTCACCGAAGCTCGCGGGCCCACCATCGTCGTTGTAGGCCTGCACACAATCCCCTCCTCGTCGTGCTTTCGCGTCGGCGCTGCGGGGCATGTCGGGGTACACCTGTCCTGGCTGGGGCCCGAAAACTCTCAGCACAAGTACCGCCCTGCCGGCGTCCATCTGCCGGTAATAGCCCATGCGACCCGTGGTCCACTCCGCGAGAATGCCCATCTTGATGCGTCGCTGGCCGTCGATCAGAAACCGCACGCAGCGCCGTCCCACTTGCACATGACGATCCCCAAACGGGTCGTAGTAGGAGCGAACGTCGTCCGCGACGCTCAGGTCGCGGGTAGTCGGAAAGATAAGCGTGCCGGCCGCAGGCAACTGCAGCAGTGACCACGTCCCACCCAGCGCCCCCACATCGCCGCCGATCGCCGCCACGACGTGGCGTGTCCCGTAACTGACCACATTGACTTGTGACGGCATATCGGCCAGTGGCTCAATCGCATACACGCCGCGGCTGACATGCAGGCGAATGGTCTTCCCGACCCGTACATCCGTCAGTTCCATCTCCGCTTCAAACTGAACCTCGCGTTCACCGGCACGAGCGACGGCGTACTGGCCGGGATCAATCGCCTCGGGCACCCGGCTCCACTTGACCGGGTCTTCCCTCGCTTTCTCCAGATTCGGCCAAAAGAAGGCCACCTCGGGCGCGATCCACAGGCGGTCGCCTCCCGCCGGCATTTCGCCGATCGTCACCGGCGTCCAGAACGGGTTTGTGTCCAGACCCTTGCCCATAACCGCCATGACCCGCGCGCCACGCTCGGTCACCAACAGCTTCCCCCCCGCCAATGTCAGCTCACGCGGTCGTAGTCCCGCGTCCGCCAACCGGGTGCGCAATGCCGGATACCACGCGCTCATCACCGACCTCCTTCAACGGTCGTCTGCCTCATGGCGGGGCATCATATCGCCGTCGCCGCTGGCGTCGATCGCCCCCAAAGAAAAACCCCGCGCCGGGCGGGGTGGGAAACATCAGGCATGCATTCGGCGCTGGTGCGTCTCAACCTTCAACCGTGTACGTATCCCCGGCGTTAAACAAGGCGTCGAGCGTCCCTGCGCCGCGGGCTTCGATGGCGGCCGCCACCTGCTGATCTAGGAGGGTCTCGTACGTCTCATCCTTCGCCCGGTAAAAGACGCCCATCGGCTCGGGGAATTCGGGGTAAGACAGCCGGCTAAGCAGAAACGCGAGGTTCTCGTCCGTCTCGTCATGAAAAATCAGATCGTCCTCGGCGATGCCCTTGCCCAACTCCACGACTTCGGGCTTGCGGCTCCCGTCCAGGCGCAGTCCCTTGTCGCGATTGACCCCAAAAACCATCGGCTTGCCGTGTTCGAGATAAATCACATGGTCGTCCTTCGTCGCCTTGTCTGTGGCGTACTTGAAGGCGAAGTGATTGAAAATATTGCAGTCCTGGTAGATCTCGACAAACGATGCCCCCTGGTGCTCCGCCGCGGCCTGGAGCACATCGCCGAGGTTGCGGTCCACGTCCACCGCCCGGGCCACAAAGCTCGCCTCGCTGGCCAGAGCGATCGACAGCGGCGTGATGGGTAGGTCGATCGAGCCCATCGGGCTGCTCTTGGTCCGCTTGCCCTCTTCGCTCGTCGGCGAATACTGGCCTTTGGTCAGGCCATAGATGCGGTTGTTGAACAGCAGGATGTTCACGTTGACGTTGCGCCGCAGGATGTGCAACAGGTGGTTGCCGCCGATCGACAGACCGTCACCGTCGCCCGTGACGAGCCACACGTCCAGCTCGGGATTGGCGACCTTGAGCCCGGTCGCGATCGCCGGCGCGCGACCGTGAATCGTGTGGAACCCATACGTGCCCATGTAATACGGAAAGCGACTCGAACAGCCGATGCCCGAAACGAAGACCGTGTTCTCGCGTCTGTGTCCCAGGAGCGCGCAGACCTTGCGCACCTGGTTGAGGATGGCGTAGTCCCCGCAGCCCGGACACCATCGCACGTCCTGATCGGAAGCGAAATCCTTGGCTTTGAGTGTTGGCGTTGTGGTTTCACTGGCCATATTCGTATCGCTCGTGGCAAGCGTTCCTGTGCTGTGTGTTTCGTCGCCGGCGAACAGCCTCAGCCTTTCGCCTTCACCTCGTGCTTGTGCGGCGAGAGGCTCTCGGCCTCACCCCATCCGCCAGTACTCATCAGTCGGATCCCCTGGAGGATTTCGTCGACCAGGAATGGCTTACCTTGAATCTTATTCAGTCCGCGTGCGTCGACCAGGAACCGGGCACGCAGCAACATCCGCAGTTGCCCGGTATTCAGTTCCGGCACCAGGATGCGCTTGAATCGCTTGAGCACCTGGCCGAGGTTTTTCGGCATCGGATTCAAATAGCGCAAGTGCAAAGCCGCCACATCAATGCCTTCGACCCGTGCCCGCTCCACAGCACTTCGAATCGAACCATAGGTCCCCCCCCAGCCCACCACCAGCAGGTCGCCGCTCTCCGGCCCAAGCGGCTTGGCCGGCGGCAGGGTGTCTGCGATGTTCTCCACTTTATGATGACGCAGCTCCGTCATCCGTTGATGATTCTCAGGATCGTAACTGACACTCCCGGTCACATCCTGCTTCTCGAGCCCTCCGATGCGGTGCTCCAGTCCCCGTGTGCCGGGTAACGCCCAGGGGCGTGCGCCCTTGGCGTCACGCATATATGGCTCAAAGCCGCTCCCGTCTCCATCGATCGCCTTCGGATGCAGCACGGTGATCGGCTGGAAATCGTCCGGGTTGGGTACGCGCCAAGGCTCCGCCCCATTGGCGATGTAACCATCGCTCAACAGCAGCACCGGCACCATGTACTGCATCGCCAGGCGGCAGGCTTCGATCGCCGCGTCGAAGCAGTCCGCCGGGCTCTGCGCCGCAATAACCACCACCGGGCAGTCACCGTTGCGCCCGAACATCGCCTGCAGTAGGTCCGATTGCTCGGTTTTGGTTGGCAAACCCGTGCTCGGTCCGCCACGCTGAACATTGACGACCACCAGCGGTAATTCAGTCATGACCGCCAGGCCAATGGCTTCGCTCTTGAGCGCCAGACCCGGCCCGCTGGTACCGGTAACGCCTAGCTGGCCCGCATATGACACGCCGATCGCCGCGCAAACCGCTGCGATCTCGTCCTCAGCCTGCACCGTCTTGACGCCGTAATGGCGCATGGCCGCGAGGCTATGCAGGATGTCGCTGGCGGGGGTGATCGGGTACGTGCAGTAGATGAGCTGTTTACCCGCGAGCTTGGCGGCGGTGATCAGCCCCATGGCTGCCGCTTCGTTGCCCGTCACTTTGCGGTACACGCCGGGTTTGGCCGACGCCTTGGCAACGTGGTATCGCACGGGAAAAATTTCAGCCGTCTCACCGAAATAGAAGCCGGCTTTGAGCGCCTGAATGTTCGCGGCGGCCACCTGCGGCAGCTTCTTCTTGCTGCCGAAGTAGTCGTTCATGTATCTGATGGTCTGGTCCAGCGGACGATCGTACAGGTAGTAGATCAGCCCGAGGGCGAACATGTTCTTGCATCGCCCCGCGTCCTTGGCACCCAACCCCGAATCGGCCAGGCTTTCCTCATTCAGACGCGTGATCGGCACGCGGTAGATCTTGTATTTCTGCTGAAACGTCTCGTCGTCGAGCGGATTATACCCCTCCTCGTAGCCGGCCTTGCGCAGATTGACCTTGTCGAACTCGCTGTCATTCACGACGACGATGCCGCCGACCACCACGTCGTCGATGTGGGCCTTGAACGCGGCCGGGTTCATGGCAATCAGCGCGTTGACTTCATCGCCAGGCGTGTGGATGTCGGTGGCGGCGAAGTGAATCTGAAAGCCCGAGACCCCAGGCACGGTGCCCGCCGGAGCGCGAATCTCGGCCGGGTAATCCGGCAGCGTGGCCACGTCGTTGCCGATGATGGCCGATGTGTCAGTGAACTGCGTGCCCGCCAACTGCATGCCGTCTCCGGAGTCGCCCGCGAAACGAACGACCGCGGAAATCAGATCCTGTCGATCATCGTGGCTGGTCTGCGGCCGTGTCTGGGAGTCTGTCCCGGAAACCATGGGGGCTCCTCGGAGCTGATGGTGGTGAGGTTGGATGGCTTCGTGTGTTGACAAAACGCATGCGGTGGTCAAAGCGCCGCATTGTATCCAAGACGCGGCTGGTTTGTCAGTGTAGTTGGTCGAATTATAACCGCTCGTCCCGAACGAACACGGCCGAACGCGCGAGCCAATCAGCACACCAAATTGACCTCTATATGGCGCCTCCCGTGGTGGACCGCACACCGCTTCTTCCATTCCCATCGGCCCTATACTGTCCGCACATTCACAAGCCAACCGTTCCAGAACCGATACGGCTTGACACCCAGATCACGAACTCCACCACCCGGCGCCAGCCCCAACCACGGAAAACCCACCGCGTGAGCCGTAAGTACCAACGAGTCAGACAGGCCGACCTCCTACTGCCCGCGCCGTTGCGGTGGCTGACACGGGCGTTCAGTTCGATCACCATGGCCGTGATCCTGCTGACGTTGGTCATGATCTATGGAGCGATCGGAAGCGTACCGGTCGGTTTCCTGGTTCTGGGCGGCGTCTATGCCCTGATCGCGCTGGGCATCCTGGGCCCGGTCGGACTGCTGCTTGCCAAGTTCGGGGCGAGAATCGGCGTACTCGCCTGTCTGTGCATTCTGACGGCAAGCCTCGCCGCAACCGCCCTCACCTGCCGCACCGCCGCGATCAACCTCGTCGATCAGCCTTGGATTCGCACCCACCTCGATACCGTCATCTACCGTTTGCCCTCGCTGGAGATGACCGAGTTGGAGTTCTTTTCCTGGTGGCCGCTGAAGCTCATCCTCGGCCTATTCGTGGTCAACCTCATCTGGGCCACCATCCGCCGCATCGAGTTTCGCTTTGTAAACATCGGCGTCCTCAGTGTGCATACGGGTATCGTCCTGCTGGCCATCGGCAGCATGTTCTATGGGACGTTCAAGGTCGAGGGCGACGTTGTGCTCTTTCGTGATGACCTGGGCGGCCGACCCGTCGCCGCCTTTTATGATCGCACTGCGCCGGCTGTCTTCTTCTACGCCGCCGGCCGCGAGATCATGATCCCCGTCCCCGAGCTACCCCGCTACAACGACCACACGCCAGGCCAGCTCGATATCCGCCTGCATGAGTCGGACGCATTTCGCTCTGTCCTCGGCGACCAGTTGCAGGCGACTATTCCCGGCTTCGTGGCCTACGGCACGCTTGAATCCCGGTGGGAGCCCGCCGTCCCCACGACCCCCCAGGCCGCAAGCCCCGCCCTGCGCCTCGGCTTGGGCGAGCGGGAGCGCCCGGTCGATGGTGCCTACACCGCTCTCGTCGCGCGGCAGCCCGCACAGCGTTACATCCAATGGCCCGGTTTCGCCGTCGAATTCCTCTATCGGCCCGATGACCAACGTGTTACGGACCTTGTCACACCAATCCCCTCCCTGCCCGGCGAATCACGCCCGGCGCGACACGGCCTCATCGTCGAGATTCCCGACCAGGATTTCCGCGCCGTCTATGCCATCGCACCCGGCATGCACCTCACGCTTGACGGCACCGGTTATCACCTGACCATCGAGGACATCGGTAACTACGGTATGCCCTTCGCCACGCCGGGCTACGAGGACGCACGCGATACCCGAGTCACCGTCCACGTCCATCGTGATATCCATCACGCCCGCCCGAATGACGGCCACGCAGAGGATGAAGGCTTTCGTCGTATCGCCATGCATCGCTTCCCCGAGCGCAGCCAGGACTTCGTACCCGCGCCCAACGATCCCAACGTCGGACCTATGGGACGGCGGCGCGATCCTGATCCTTCCATTCGCCTGACGTACCTGGATAGCAGTCGCGCACAGTTCCACCTGATCGCCGACACGCCCGAAGCGCGATCGCTGCAACTGATCGCACGTCTTCCCGGCGAGCAGCCGCTGGCCACGCACTTTGACGACGACCGCTTCCCTCTAGCCATCACCGAATCGGGCGAAGTATGGGGCCACATCGTCGAACGTCTGTCCAATGTGCGGCAGGTGCGGGTGGGCGTCCCCACGCCTGATTCCCAGCGCAAGTCGTCCGACGAGGGCACTTTCCTGCACGCTCTGTTGCCGGTTGACCTGTCCATGCCGCAGGCTGACGGCACAACTTGGTCCACACGTCTGTGGCTTGCGCACATGCGTTACCCCGACATCCCCGAGCTGGGCAACGAGCCAGCCGTCGTGACGCTCCCCGACGGTATGCCGCTGGCCGTGGCTTTCAGTCGCGTCAAGCGTTCGCTGCCGTTCGCCATGCAACTCGAGGCCTTCGAGATGCAACCCTATCCCGGCACCGAAATCCCACGCGATTACGTATCACGCCTTGGCCTGTACATGCTCGACGCCCACGGTCGGCCAACCGGTGAATCACTCCGTGGCGATACGCGGCTCAACCATCCGCTGATCGCCGATGCATTCACACTAGATCGCGCCGTCGACCTGGCCGAGGGCCGCTTCCTCGGCGGACTGATTCAATACATGCGCCTCGGCCGCCTCAAGCTCAGCCAGACCGGCTGGGATCCCGGCGACGCACGCGACCCCATGCGCCACGCGGTCGATGCGCATGGCCGCTTCCTCAACCAGCAGCGATTTTCCATCATCGGCGTGGGCAACAACGCCTCAATCCGTGTGGTGTTCATCGGCTCGGTGCTGGTGGTGGCGGGCATCCCCTGGGCCTTCTGGGTCAAGCCGGCGCTGCTCCAGCGTGCCAAGCGACGTCTGCAGACCGAGTTTGCGACCGTTCACGCCGCGCCTCAGGCAGACGCCGCATGAATCACACGGCGACTGCAACGCAGATACGTATGAAAACCAAACACCCCCTGACACGATTCGCGCTGACGCTTGCGCCCTTGCTGCTTCTTACGCTCGGGGTGCCGCCAGCCTTCACCCAGGTGCGTGGTTCCGTGGAGGGCAACGCCCACCCGCCGCTCCACGAGTCACCCGCCCTCCCGACCGCCGGCGATCCGATGCCGGTGCATCCCACGGCGGCCGAGTCGACCGAGATCACCGACGCGCAGTGGGCTGCATTTGCCCAGGCTGTGGACCTCTCACCCCTGCGAACCCTTGCGATCTTTGATGGCGGGCGGGCGAAAATACTCGATACCTACGCCCGCGAAACCCTCATCGAACTGACCGGCAAACCCAGATACCGCCGTGTCCAGATCCGTGACGACGGCACGCTCGACAAAGGCGCCTACCGCGAGCCGCTCTTCACGCTTCTCGACCTGGCCCTGGCCAAGCCTCGCTATCACCATCAGCCTCTGATTCACATCGAAGTTCTGCCGCTGCGCCGCTCGCTGGTCGAAGCCGTCATCCCACCCAACCAGCGGGAGACCTATCTCAAACTCGGCCGACTTACACCATTGCAGCTGACCGACCGCCGCGTCGATGCCGCGCTCAGCCAGGCGGCGGCCGACCTGCGCCTGCGCAAGGGTCTTGACCAGCTCATGGTCGCGGGCCAGATGTACGATGGGGCGACGCTGTCGCTGGGCGCGATGCGCATGGTCAATCCACCGACGTCCGATGACAAGTGGATGGCGCTCTCGCAACTTCACGACGCCTCCCTGGCCAGCGCCGATTCGACGTCGCCCCCAAACATGCCCGCCTTTGAACCGCATGCCGGTCGGCAGGTTCTCACCCAGATCAACGCCCTGGCCGATGCGTGGATCCGCGCCGACGCCGACGCAGTCAATGTCGCCGCCGCCGCGCTCGCCGACCTCCTGCCGACGCTCAACCCCGCCACCTACCCGTCCACCTTCCGCCGCGCGGCCGAACTCTGGTACAACCGCACCGGCAAATTCACCATCGGCTTCTGGGCCTACTTTCTCGCCGCTGTCGTCATGCTTATTGCGTTGGGCGCCCGCCGGCGCACACTGGCGACACTGGGCATCGGCCTGCTTGGGATCGGACTCGCCGCCCACACCGCCGGCATCGTCATCCGCATGCTTCTGGCCGATCGCAACTGGCTGCCGCTTCATAACCAGTACGAGTCGTTCATCGCCCTTGTCTGGTTCGGCGTCATCGTCGGTGTCACCCTGATGGTTTTACGCCGCCAGCTCATCTTCGGGCCTGCGGCCGCCGCTCTCGGGGCTGTGAGCCTCATGGTCGCCGGCTTCCTGCCCATCCCCTCCAACGAGATCGCCCCCGTCGCTGGTATTCTCGCCACCAGCAACATCCTCAAGGTCCATGTGACGATCGTCTTAGCCAGCTACGGTCTGATCGCCTTGGGCTTTCTCATCAGTCTGTGCCTGCTGGCCGTCCACTACTTCGGCGACCGCACCAGCGCCACCGTCGCGGCTGCGGGCGTCGGCATCGTCACCTTGGGTGACGGGCGCGGCAACGACGACGCGGGCGGCGACGTCGCCCCAGGCCCTCAGCGACTGACCGCTGACCTGGACCAGGCCCAGATGGTCGTTCTGCAACTGGCCTTCTACTTGCTGGGCTTGGGCATCCTGCTTGGAGCCTACTGGGCCGATCACGCCTGGGGCCGCTGGTGGGCATGGGATCCCAAGGAAACCTGGGCCCTGATTACCTGGATCGTCTATCTCATCGTCATCCACCTGCGCTTCGCCGTGCGGCGCCGTGCCCTGGTCACCGCCTGGCTGAGCGTCGTCGGTTTCTTCGTCATGCTCTGGACCTACTGGGGCGTGAACCTGCTGCTGGCCGGTCTCCATAGTTACGCGTAGGGTTCTGGGATCGACCGTCCAGAACGGCGGAGCCAATTGAATCCCGCCGGGGCGCGAACAGCGGTATCCTCCATCCATGCTGCCCCGCGACTTCTATGAACGCGATCCCGTCACCGTCGCCCGCGCGCTGCTTGGCCAACGGTTGGTGCGCGTGCTCGACGGACAGCGTCTTGCGGGAACGATCGTTGAGACCGAGGCCTATCTCGGTGCCGCTGACGCGGCCGCCCACACCTTCAATGGCCGGCGCACACCGCGCAACAACAGCATGTATCTCGGCGGCGGCCACGCCTATGTCTACTTCACCTACGGCATGCACCACTGCATGAACATCGTCACCGGTAAGCCCGGCGACGGCGTGGCCGTACTCATCCGCGCCATCGAGCCCACCGAAGGCCTCGACGCCATGCGTTCGCGCCGCACGAAGATCAAACGCGACACGGACTTGTGCTCCGGTCCGGCCAGACTTTGTCAGGCCCTGGGCATCGACCGCGTCCTCGACGGCACGGATCTGGTCGACGGCAGCATCCTCTTCGTCGAACACATGCGCAGCCGCGCCCTGCCCTCCGCAAAGATCGCCGTCGGCCCGCGTGTCGGGGTCCACTATGCCGGCGACTGGGCCCACCGGCCACTGCGTTATTGGATGGCAGGTAACCCGCATGTAAGCCGGGAATGAACCGAACATGAAACACCCGGCGGCGGGAGCGGCCAAGCTTTCAGCGCGGATCCGGTCCGAACGGTTTCGTCAGACTTTCTGGGCAAACAGCGCGAACGCCACCAGGGGCTCATCCCCGGTATTCTTCAACTCCAGCCCGCGTTGAGCGGCCTGCACACCAACGAAAAACTCGTCCGCCTGCCCCACAGGGCCCCCGCCGCCAGCGATCCTTTGGCCATTGAGCATGCCCCATCCTCTCCAGACAAACAGCACGCATGGCTCATCAAACGCAATGGTTATCATGGTTTCGACCGTCAGCCGCATGCCGCTGAATTTGTCGGTCATGGTGGGCGGATAAACCCATTCAGCCCTGCCGCCTTTGACCGTTCGTTCAATCGGCGTTGGCCGAAGACGCACGCTCTCCAGTAAGCTCGGCTCCAGGTTCTTCGGCCAGTTGACCACCCGTTCGACCGCCTCTTCCAGATGCTTGAAGCCGGGGCACAGCACCGCGTCATCCAGCGGTTGCCCACCGAAATCGGCCTGGAAGAACGTGTATACGTCGCTGGGCTGTTGAATCTCCAGCGTCAGGGCTGTGCCGGGCCGATGGAATAAGCCCGCCTGAACGAAGAACCCTTCACCGAAGTTCTGCAACGCCCCCGGCGAAAGCTCGATCACGTGGTCGGTGCTGTGGAACATCGCCTCGACCACATTCTTTCCCGTCACACCGGCATGCACCCCGACGTGCGTGTAGGGACACTGGCCCTTGGGCGCGTCAAGGAAGTGATACGCCTCATCCTTGCCGAACCGCTCGTTGGGATACACCTTTGGATTGGCGGCGACAAAGGCATCGTCCGCATGAACGTGAAACGGAATCGGACACACCGCATCCAGCAGCTTCACCAAGACGCGGAAGCTGCCGTCGTGAGCGGTGAAGCGTTTCTCCCCCAGCAGCCGCGGACCCGTTTCCGCGTCGGCCAGCACGTCCTTAAGGGCGACTCTCTTGCCACCATCCATCAAGTCGGCGCAGGCGCTCACGCCACCCGAAGGAATCTGAGGAGGATTGGACGCGGGCGTCGAAGAGCCGATCCATCGTTCCGGACGGAAGTAAGGCGGCGTCGGCGCACCCGGCTTGCGTTGTCCGAGGCGATTGCCGTCGCCATAGAAACGTCCGACGATCTGGGGTTGAAGGGCCACCACATCGCCGCATTGGTCCAATAGTCCGATGATCGTTTCGCGGTGCATCTCATTGCCTTGCCGGATACGCTGGTGGGGTGACCACAAATGTTAGCGTAACGGAAGAATTGACGGACGTGGCGCGGATTTTGAGGACGGCGGGTTGTAGCCACTTGCCGCCGCTCCGTTCTAGACTAATCTTGTGGACTCCATCCCACTCCCGGAAGCCTCGAGGCGGGGATTGGGGAAGCAACGTGAACTGACCTCAGTCCACCCGTCGCCGGACCGTACGATCGTCAAGGCAGAACATCGATGAGCCAGCATCTCCGACCCGAGTCAAACGCCGATCAGCAGCTCGCCCGTGAAATCGAGCAGGCCCTCGATGGCCAGGATCTCGAAAAGCTGATGAACGAAGCGGACGCTCCAACCGACGACGCCTCGCCCCCCTCGACCGGTGGACCCGCAGCTATGGAGCCTCGCCCCGGCGGCCGCGGCCTGACCGCCGACCTCGTTCGCGGCCGCATCAGCGCCGTCGAAGGTGACGACGTCTTTGTCGAGATCGCCGGACTGCCTGGCAAGAATCAGGGGGTGGTGCCCCTGACCCAGTTTGAGCGCACCCCGCGCATCGGCGCAATCATGGACTTTGTCGTCCAGCGGTTCAACGAAAACGAAGGCCTGGTGATGCTCTCGCGCGAAGGCGCGGTGGGACGGGCCGCATGGGAAGACCTTCAGCGCGGCCGAGCGGTCGAGGCCCGCGTTGTCGGAACCAACAAAGGCGGCCTCGAGCTCGAAATTGGCTCGGGCATCAAGGCCTTCATGCCCGCCAGTCACGTCGACCTGCATCACGTGGACAACCTCGAACAGTTCGTCGGCCAGAAGATTGAAGCGATGGTCGACGAGGTTGACCGCAAGTCCAAGCGCGTCGTGCTCAGCCGGCGCAACCTGCTGGCCCAGCGCCGCGAGGCCGCCGCCGGCAAATTGTGGGAGACCATCGAGACCGGCCAGGAACTCGACGGCACGGTCACCCGATTGATGGAGTACGGGGCGTTCGTCGACCTGGGCGGCGCCGAGGGCCTGCTACACATCAGCGACATGGCATACAGCCGTGTGGAGAAGCCCGGCGACATCGTCCGTGAAGGCCAGAAAATCAAAGTCAAGGTACTCAAGCTCGATCATGAGCGACGCCGCATCAGCCTGGGTCTCAAACAGACGCAGGCCAACCCGTGGGAAACCGTCGAACAGAAGTATCCCGCCGGCACGCAGGTCACCGCCAAGGTCGTTCGCGTCGCTCCTTTCGGAGCATTTGTCGAACTCGAGCCCGGCCTCGAAGCGCTGGCACCTGTGAGCGAACTGAGTTGGGGCCGCGTCAACCACCCGTCCTCCGTGGTCCACGAAGGCGAGCTGGTGCGCGGCGTGGTCATGCAGGTCGACCCCGGCCAGCAGCGCATGTCGATCAGTCTGCGGCAGGCGGGCGATGATCCGTGGCTCGGCGCATCGATCACCTACGCCGCCGAGACACAAGTGGAGGGCCGGGTCGTGTCAACCACAGACTTCGGTGCTTTCGTGCAACTGGCACCGGGCATCGAAGGATTGGTCCACATCTCCGAACTGGCCGAACACCGCGTCAAGGCTGTCACCGACATTGTCAAGGAAGGCGACACCAGAACCTTCCGCGTTCTGTCCGTCGATGAGGACAACCGGAAGATGAGCCTCTCGCTCAAGCCCGCTGGCAGCGGCGGCGCCAGCCACGCACATGGCGAGCGCGAGGGTCGCGGCGGGCGTGGCGGCCGCCGCGGTGAGGTGTACAGCGGCCCGATGGAGTTCAAGGCGCAACCGGCCAAACGCAAGGGCGGCAAGCCGCTGAAGGGCGGCATTGAATAAGCAAGCACACCGCACCGGAGCGGCATCGGCCATCGCGATCCCTCGAAACTACGACGACCAGCGACGTCGGAACACCCCGTGCGCCAACAATTACCCAACCACCTGACGCTGATGCGCCTGGTTCTGGCGGGACTTTTCTTCGTCGTGCTGCCGGTATACCGATACCCCGTCGGCCCCGACTGGGCGCTGACCGGGGCGATCGCACTCTTCCTGCTCGCAGCCTTCACCGATTTCCTCGACGGCCACCTCGCCCGGCGATGGCAGGTGGAGAGCATCTTCGGCCGCATCATGGACCCGTTCTGCGACAAAGTGCTGATCATCGGCGCGTTCATTTTCCTTACGGGCCCGCGCTTCGTCGTGCCCGCCACCGCCGCCGACCCCGACCGCACGCTTATGGCCACAGGCGTCTACCCTTGGATGGTCGCCCTCATCCTCGCCCGCGAGCTGCTGGTTACCGGCATCCGCGGCGAACTTGAAGGCCGCGGCGTCGCCTTCGGAGCCAACCTCTGGGGCAAGCTCAAAGCCATCCTGCAGATGGCGACCATCCCGATCCTGCTGCTTATCGTCGGCCTCGACCCCTACGCCGAAGGCCGGCAGACGCTGGCAATCGTCCGCGACCTGCTGGTCTGGGCCGTCGTCATCGTGACGGTTCTTAGCGGCATCCCCTACGTCACCTCGGCCGTAGCAAGTCTGCGCCGCGGCACCTGAGCGGCGCACGCAGTCCAAGCCGATATACTCGCCGCAGTCTGCCACGCGTCAATTGTTCGCCGCGGAGTCACCACCATGTCCGCCCAGGGGTTTGTCGCCTTCGACCTTGGAGCCGAGTCCGGCCGCGCCATGCTGGCGATGCTCGCCAACGGTCGCCTGCAACTCGACGAATTGCACCGCTTCGCCAATGTGCCCCTGCGCCTGCCGTCGGGCCTGCACTGGAACATCACGCAACTCTGGGCCCACCTGCTCGAAGGTCTCCGCCGTGCCGCCGCGGCCGCAACGCAGCGCAACATCACCCTGACCGGCCTCGGCGTCGACACCTGGGGCGTCGACTTCGCCCTTCTCGGCAGATCCGGGCAACTTCTCGGCCTACCTTTCGCTTACCGTGACGCGCGTAACCCGCCCGCCCAGCGGTGGGCCTTCGACCGCGTCGGCCGCGAAGCCATCTACGCTGCCACTGGCATCCAGTTTCTGCCGTTCAACAGCCTCTTTCAGCTCATAGCCCAGAAGCAGGCCGAGCCGGCCGTCCTCGACCACGCCCGCCACATGCTCACCATCCCCGACCTGCTGCACTACTTCTTCACAGGTCAGCCGGTCAACGAGGCCACCAACGCCTCGACCACCCAGATGGTCAACCCCTTCACCGGCCAGTGGGCCGCGGACCTGCTGACCGCCCTCGACCTGCCTACGCACTTCCTCGGCCGCATCGATCCCGCAGGCACAAAGCTCGGAAAACTCCTGCCCCACATCGCCGACGCCCTCGACGGCTCCATACGCGATCTGATCGTCATCGCCCCCGGCACGCACGACACCGCCAGCGCCGTCGCAGCCGTACCCGCCGCCGCCGCCGAGTCACGCTCATGGGCCTACCTGTCCAGCGGCACGTGGTCGCTGATGGGGGCTGAGCTCGACAAACCCATCGTCACCGACGCCTCGCGCGACGCCGGCTTCACCAACGAACGCGGCGTCGAGGGCAAAATCCGCTTCCTCAAGAACATCGCCGGCCTGTGGCTCGTGCAGGAAACCCGCCGCGACTACGAACATCGGGGCACAACCTACGACTACGCGGAACTCACCCGCCTGGCGGCCGAGAGCGAGCCGTTCCGCACCCTCGTCAACCCCGACCACTCCCCATTCCTTTCGCCGGGCCACATGCTGGCGAAGCTGCGCGACTATGCCGCGGCCACCGGCCAGCCCGCGCCCGAAACGCCTGGCCAGGCGGTGCGCTGCTGTCTCGAAAGCCTCGCCCTCTGCTATCGCCGCACGCTTGATGCCCTCGAATCACTGCTGGCCCGCCGCATCGAACTGCTGCATATCGTCGGCGGCGGCGGCCGCAACGACCTGCTTAACCAGATGACCGCCGACGCCCTGGGGCGGCCTGTGATCGTCGGCCCGTATGAAGCCACGGCCGTCGGCAACGCCCTCACCCAGGCCATCGGCGTCGGCATGGTGAAGAACCTGGCCGATCTTCGCCGCATCGTCCGCGCCAGCTTCGACCCGCGCAGCTTCGAGCCCCGCGACGCCGCCGCCTTTGAAAAACAACTCCCGCGCTTCGACGCATTGCGCGGGCGAACGATATGCGGCCATTGACGGCACCGTCAACCGACTCCAACCATTGTCCCAACGAACCGTGACCGTCAGGAAGCGGTTCTCTGCGTCTGCGCATCGGTCTCAAGACACCGCTCGCTCACACTCGCGGCTCGTCGTGATGTGCATTGGTTACACGCCGTGCCCTGCAGTGTGTCGGCCGGTGGATGAATGAGGCAGAGTGAAGCGACGCCCAGGGAAATGCCCAATTCACCACATGCCGTCCCAACGACCCACGACCGTGTAAAATGCGAGTGATGATGTTGAGTTGTGGCCATGTTGACGCAGTCCTCTTCGATTACGGGAACACACTCGCGGCATTCGGACCTGACAAGGTGCGGCGCGAGCGGGAAGCGTTGACATCCTTGCTGACCGAGCGCCTCGGCCCGGTTGATCGCGTCGAGCTGGATGCAATCCGCGACCGGCAGATGTTGGCACCTTTCAGAAACGGACTGCGGGAGAATGACCTGGCGACAATCAGTGCAGAACTGGTCGAGGCGCTCTGTGAGCGAGCGATCCCGATGAACGAGCTTGAAGGTCACGTACGAGCCATCGTCGACTTGCGATATCGGCTGTTCGTCGATCATGTACAGGTGACGGAGGATGCCCGTCGTGTGCTGGTGGCTCTGCATGAGCGGTATCGACTGGGGGTCATCTCGAACTATCCATGCGGCCGCTGCACGCGTGACAGCCTGATCCGCAACGGCATTGCCGAGTTGTTTGAAGTGGTGGTCGTCTCGGCTGACGTCGGTTACGTCAAGCCGCATGCTCTGCCTTTTCAGACGGCCGTCCGCGCCTTGGAACTTGCGCCGAAGCGGTGCCTTTACGTCGGTGACGGGTGGCTCCCGGACATCCAGGGTGCCAAGCGGTTCGGCATGCGGGCGGCATTGACCACTGAGCACTTGCCCTATGAAACATTCGAACACGAACCTGGCGATGCGGAGCCGGATGCCGTGATCGACGCCTTGGGCCGGCTGCCGAGCCTCTTGGGTATGCACAATTGGAGTTAAGCAGCACGCGGGTGCCCGGGGCAAAGCGCAGCGACGCCCCTGACTCACGGCGAACACAGCCGCGGCATTCTTCGTCACCCCACGCTTGCGTCCTGCGCTGCCGGTCTGCGGCGTCGCGTGGCTTTGCCGCAGGCACCCCGCCGCACCCGTTCAGGTTGCCCGTGTTGCCGACACAGCCGCAGCCTCCATAATGCCGCCATGACCGGGCACACATTCAAGACTGACGACTGGTCCACGTATCAGAACGCCTTCAGCTACCACGATCCGTGGCGGAGCCTCGAACCGCTGGAGGACGAGATCGCCGTCATCGATCGCGTGCTGGCGGAGCTGGTCGGCCGCGGGATTCTGCCCCACGGCGACTACGACCACGCGAAAATGCTCGCCTTCCGGCAGTTCGTGCGCGAACAGTATGAGGTGCCCTGGACCGCCATCTCGCCGCGGATGCAGCGGCTGATCTGGGCGATCAACGCCATCCACCAGCCGCGCACCATGGTGGCTGTCGGCATATTCTGCGGGCATACCTATAGCTGCAACGCCGGCGCGGCCGTCGGGCCGGGCGCCTGCTACGAGGCGAGCCGGCTCATCGGCATAGAACTTGACCCGCAGCGGGCCGACCTCGCGCGGCGGAACGTGACCAAACTTGATCCCGAGGGCCGGGTCACGCAGATCGTCACCGATCACGGCGTCACCTGGCTGCGCGACTTTGGCCAACCCGTGGACCTGCTCTACCTCGACCCCGACGGCGCCGACGCCGACGGCAACGGCCTGTACCTGCCGATGCTCGACGCGGTGTATGAACGCATGCCGGCCGGGGCCCTGGTCGTGGCCCACAACAGCGTCAACTGGTCCGGCCCGTTGCGCGGGTTTCTCAAGTTCGTGCGCGATCCACGCCGTATGCGGGCCGCTTTGAACGTCCAGTTTGACGGTGAAGGCCTGCAGATCGCCGCCCGCTGAGCATGCAGATGCCCTCGCGTGATTGCTGCACGCTAGGACGTGAGCGACGCTTCAACCCCGACGGCCTGCGGGAAGTATTCCTGCAGCGCCCGCACCGACCAGTCACCGCGACGCAGAGCTGCGATCGCGCGAACCACCGCCCGCGCGCCGGTGACGGTCGTCACGATCGGCACGTTGAAGCGGACCGCGGCGGCGCGCAGCCGCCCCTCGTCGCTGGCGATGCCCTTGCGTGTGGGTGTGATGAGCATCAACGCCAGCTCGCCATTTTTCATCGCGTCCAGAGCGTTAGGCCGCCCCTCATTCACCTTCCTGATCGGCGTGGTGCTTATGCCGCGCTCTGCCAGGAATCGGCCGGTGCCCTCGGTCGCCAGCAGCTCGAAGCCCATCGACGCCATTTGCCGAGCGATCTCGACCATCGCGGGCTTGTCGCCGTCACGCACCGAGATGAATACTTGGCCTTGGGTCGGCAGTATGGTGCCAGCCGCCATCTGGCTCTTGGCGAAAGCGACCGCGAAATCCGCGTCGATGCCCATCACTTCGCCGGTCGAACGCATCTCCGGGCCCAGGATCACGTCCACCCCGGGGAATTTGTTGAAGGGAAACACCGACTCCTTGACCGACGTATGCCTCGGCGTCGGCTCCTCGGTCACACCCAGCTCCGCAAGCTGCCTCCCGGCCATGACTTTCGCAGCGATGCGGGCCCACGAGACGCCCGTCGCCTTGCTTACAAACGGCACGGTCCGCGAGGCGCGCGGGTTCACCTCCAGCACAAAGATCTCGTGCTCGCCGCCCTCTTTCTGGGGACGCCGGATCGCCCATTGCACGTTCATCAGCCCGCGCACGCGCAGCGCCTCGGCCAGCATGCGCGACTGCTGCTTCAGGCGTTCAACCACCGCCGGCGGCAATGAAAAAGGCGGAATGGCGCAGGCACTGTCGCCGGAGTGAATGCCCGCTTCCTCAATGTGCTCCATCACGCCGGCAACCAGGGCCCGGCAGTCGCGGCCCTCCCGTCCGCCGAAATCCGCCACCACATCCACATCGCACTCGATCGCCTCGGACAGGAACTGGTCGATCAGAATCGGTTGGTCGGGCAGATCGCTGGCGCCCATCGCGATCTTGATGTAATGCCGAAGCTGCTGATCGTCGAAAACGGTCTCCATCGCCCGGCCGCCAAGCACGAAACTCGGCCGCACCAGCACCGGATAGCCGATCTGATTGGCGATCTCGATCGCCTGATCCGGATTGTAGGCGATGCCATTGCGAGGCTGTTGGATCCCCAGCTTGCGGATCAGCGCGGAAAACCGCTCGCGACTCTCGGCCAAGTCAATTGAATCAACACTTGTGCCGATAATCGGCACGCCGGCCTGCTGCAATCCGTGGGCCAGATTCAGGGGCGTCTGCCCGCCGAACTGCACAATCACCCCGTGCAGGTGGCCCCGTTCACCCAGCGGCGCGCCGTTGAGACGCTCGCAGATATTGAGCACATCCTCCAGCGTCAGCGGCTCAAAGAACAGCAGGTCGGACGTGTCATAATCCGTACTCACCGTCTCGGGATTCGAGTTGATCATGACCGACTCGAATCCCAATTCGTCAGCCGCGAATGCCGCCTGTACGCAGCAGTAATCAAATTCGATGCCCTGACCGATGCGGTTGGGGCCGCCGCCGAGAATGACGATCTTCTTGCGATCAGTCACGCGAATTTCATCGTCGATGGCTTGCGTGACGGCGGGCATCTCCGCGGCGTAGCAGACTGGCGAACTGGATTCAACGCGATCGGCCTCAGACGCTGTCACCCGCGTGATCGGCGACTCATAGGTCGAGTAGTAGTACGGCGTGGCGGCCTCAAACTCGGCGGCACAAGTATCCACCAGCTTGTAGACCGGGGTGATGCCGTGCCGCTGGCGTGCGCTGCGGACCTGCATGATCGTCTTGGGTGAAATCGAGCCAAGGTAGAGGTTCGCAAGTTGCGGGTCGGAGTAGCCCATCTGCTTGGCCTGACGCAGCACCGCCGGGCTCAATTCGTCGAGTGTTTCCACGCCAACGAGCACCTGTTCGAAGTCGACTAGTTGGCGAATCTGGTCCAGAAACCACGGGTCGATGTTGGTGGCTTCGTGAACCTCTTCGATGCTCCACCCGAGCTTGAAGGCGTAACGGATGTAATAGAGTCGGCCTTGACATGGAACGTTCAGCTTGCGACGCAGCTTGTCCGCTTTGACCGGCCACTCCACGCCATCAGCCGCGCCGAGCTTGTCCGGCGTCTGATCACGCTGCTGCTCGAGCATGGCGACGACCGTTTCGTGCAGTCCTTTGAGTGTGGCAGCCTGCCTGGCGTCGAGTTTCAGCCCGTGGCGATGCGCCGCGTCCGGTCCGTCCATCGCCATCGCCGCCGCTCGCAGCGTGGAACCGCATGGCGCGGCGAGCAGTTCCAGCTCATCGCCGTGATACTCCCGCAGCCACCGTCGCGTCAGCCTCGCCCCGGCCAGCCACTTGTCCTGGTTGTCCAGACCCAGGCCGAAACGCTTGACCTCCATCGAGCGGATGCCCTTCTGGAAGCTCTCCTTGAACGTGCGGCCGATGCTCATCGCTTCGCCCACGCTCTTCATCTGTGTGGTCAGCGTCTCATCAGCCTCAGGGAACTTCTCAAACGTCCAGCGAGGAATCTTGGTCACCACGTAATCGATCGTCGGTTCGAAACACGCGACCGTCTTGCCGGTGATATCGTTGTCCAGCTCCCACAGGGTATAACCAACCGCCAGCTTGGCGGCGATCTTGGCGATGGGAAAGCCCGTGGCCTTTGACGCCAGGGCGCTGCTGCGCGACACGCGCGGGTTCATCTCGATGACCACCACTTCGCCATCGTCGGGATTGACGGCGAACTGGATGTTCGAACCGCCGGTCTCGACACCCACCGCCCGGATAATGGCGACCGACCCGTCACGCAGCCGCTGATACTCCTTGTCGGTCAGCGTCTGGGCGGGGGCGACGGTGATCGAGTCTCCGGTATGCACGCCCATGGGGTCGAAGTTCTCGATCGGACAGACAATCACGACGTTGTCGTCGCGGTCGCGCATCACCTCGAGCTCGTATTCCTTCCAACCGATCAACGACTGATCGATGAGAATCTGGCGCGTCATCGAAGCGTCCAGGCCGCGGCGGCATATCTCTTCGAACTCCTCGCGGTTATACGCGATGCCTCCGCCGCTGCCGCCAAGGGTAAAGGCCGGGCGGATGATGGCCGGCAGCTTCACGTCCTCAAGCACCGCCCAGGCGTCTTCCATGCTGTGCGCGATCCCGCTGCGCGGACAGCGCAAACCGACTGACCTCACCACCTCGCCGAACTCCCTGCGGTCTTCCGCCCGGTAGATGGCCGCCCGCTTGGCGCCAATCATCTCGATCCCATACCGGGCCAGCACGCCGCTGTCATCGAGATTGCAGGCGGTGTTCAGCGCCGTCTGGCCGCCAAGAGTGGGCAGCAGAGCATCGATCTGGAAGGGCCCACCGTGCTCGGCCTGGATTACCTTGGCCACCGCCTCGGGGGTGATGGGTTCGATATAGGTCCGGTCGGCGATCTGCGGGTCGGTCATAATCGTGGCGGGATTCGAGTTGACAAGCACGATCTGATAACCCTCTTCGCGCAGGGCTTTGCAGGCCTGGGTGCCCGAGTAGTCGAACTCACAGGCCTGGCCGATGACGATGGGGCCCGAGCCGATGATGAGGATGGTCCGAATGTCGTCGCGTTTGGGCATGGCGCTCTCGTCAAGGGGCGGGTTGGCGGTCAACAGGTCGGCGAGGTCGGCGGCACGGCGGACCGGATGCCCTGGCCGGCGCGGGGTAAATCTTGCGGAGGATATCGCCTCAAACCCTTGCGGGCAAGAAACAGGACCAAAAACTGGCGAGCGACAGCGGTGGTGGAAATGGAAAACGCATCCGCCCGGAGGGGGTCGGGGGCACAGGCGGATGCGTCAGATGAGACAAGATGTCGGGATCGGCCCGGCCAGCAAAGCCGAGGCCCTCGGGAGGATGGTCACCGCCCTCCGCCCCTGCGGCTCTTTCTCCGGCTGGCGACCACCATGCCCCCGAGGGCCATCAGCAGGGAACTGGGCTCGGGTATCACCTGCGGCGTGGAAGCCGCGTCGGGTCGATCGCGCACTGCGGGATTGCCGCGTAGGGCTGAACCCGCAACCGGATACACAACGGCTGCCGGCGGGCTCGGACCCACCTCCTCAGACGTGCCGCTGCGATCCGGATCGAGATAGAAAATCAGCGGAATCGGTTGTTCGGCCAGCAGGTCCCATATCAACCTCCGCAGACGATCATCGATCGGCAAATACTGCTGAACTTGTCCAAGATCCGTCCAGATATTGTTGCCCAAGCCCCGCTCGGCAAGCATCAGTTCGCCGGGCCGGTCGGCCGCATTCGCCGTCAGCCCGGGCCGAAGGAGGACGCTCCAGGCCGGTTCGGTGTCCAGCAGCAGATCCGAGAAGGGTTCGGCCCCGGCGGCCGCCCGCTGCATGTCGATGCGTCCAGCCCACGCCATGCCGCCTCCCCCCAGCAGCAGCCCAAAGGCCGTCGTCGCGAGCGCGAGGCATTGCGTCCTCATGATTCGCTCCCGATGAGGGACACCGGGTCGGAACCGCCGACATCGGCCAAGGGTCCCATGCAGGCCGCGGCGGCACTGAGACCGGCCGTCACGGGTCCACTCCGGGCGAGCGGAGGATGGCGGTCTCTACTCAAGGTTTATCCGCGTTCCACCCCCGTGGCGCTGAAAAAAGAACAACGCCACGGCTGGCGCTGGCTGGCAGCCAAGGTAAGTTTTTCTAACACCGTGTCGTCACGAGATCTGCACAATCTCAGCCTTCAAGGTGTCCAAATCGAGGATGGCCACCGTGCATACCTCATTCACCCACCCGCAGCACTCGCCGGGATTTAAAAAAAGTTTGCCTTCGCGCGTTTCGTTCACCACCTCATGAGTATGTCCGGTGATAACGACGTCAGCCTTGGCGCAATCGGCCGGTTTGAGCCAGTCGATGAAATGGTGCATGACGATCGTGCGGCCGCCGAGCCTGACCGTCAGCGGCCCGTCCTGCACCTGCGGCAGGATTTTCTTCAGTCCCGCCCGCTCGCCGTCGTTGTTGCCGTAGACGCAGTAGACCGGGGTAGGGAGCACTTCCGAGCTGATGAGTCGGGCGGCGAACGGGGCGATGAAATCCCCTGCATGAAAGATCGCTTCGCATCCGAGCTGGCGGAACATGGCCACGGCCCGCCTCAATGGTGGCAACCGGTCGTGGGTGTCGCTGATAACGCCGATTTTCATCGTGCATGGCTCCTGGACGCCGTTGCGGCTCGAATGTTAACGGCTGACTCGCTCTCCACAACCCCCAACGTCGAGCGCAGCCGACGCAGATCAATCGGCCTACAATCGAAGGCGAGGCGATCTATCCCTCCCGCGACCGAAGAACTCCCTCAAGGTTCGAGGTGCCCCATGAGCCTATATGCGTTCCATGCGTTTCTGATCAGCACCGCCATCGTCTTCTTCGCAGGCTTCAGCGTCTACTGCCTTGGGCACGGTGAATCGGCGGCCGGCTCGATCTACCCGATCATGGGCGGCGCCTCGGCCCTCGTCGCTGTTTTGATGACAGCCTATCTGGTCTATTTTGTTCGGGTGCGCCTGCGCCGTCAGGACGGCACGACCGATTCCCACCCCTGACGATCGGCTCCAGCCCTGGCCGCGTCGTCACCGCCCCGCGCCCCACACCTCACAGGTCCATTGCCCAGCGTCCCACCCCATGACTGACCGCCTCACCCAATTGCGCAAGCTGCATGACGCCGACCCCGCCGACCCGTTCTGCACCTACGGAATCGGCATCGAGCACGCCAAGGCAGGCCACACCGACCAAGCCATCGTGTGGTTCGAAAAAACCCTCGCCGCCGATCCCGGCTACTGCTATGCCTATTACCAGCTCGGCAAGGTTCTGGCGGAAGCCGACCGCCTGGCCGAGGCGCGCGAAACGATCGAGCGTGGCATTGACGCCGCAGCCAAAGCGGGCGATGGCCACGCGACCGACGAGCTGACCGCTCTGCTGGACGCCATCACCGGCTGAGATCCGCCGCCTCGGTCCGCAATCCATCCAGTTGCCGCCGCAATGGGTCGATGCGCTCGGCGAAATAACGATCAAGCCAAAGGTCGTCGACCGCCCCGCGCAGGGCCTGTCGTGCGGCTCGGGCGGCAGTCTCGGCTTCGTCGATGTGGCCTTGGAGCAGCCGCAGCGCCTTGGCCGGCCCTTCGGGAAGACGTCGCCGCGCATCGCCCCGCTGCATCGCCAGCAGTTGCCCCAGACGCCGCACGTTCCACCAGCCACGGTCACGCGCCGCCGCAAGTCTACCCAGTGCTTCGCGCGCCGCGCGGAAGCGCACGCTCTCGCCCGCCGCGTCCAGCCCCGCCTCCACGCCAGCCCGACCAGCCTGCGGCGCCTTGCCATCGTGCAGAATTACGCCGACATTGACCAGGGAATCGAGCGCCGCGTCGATGGGCTCGTTCTGCACCCGATGCGTCGAATACCGGCTCCAGGCGGTCGCCACCACGCCCTTCATGTTGAACCGTTGCCCCACCTCGGCCCAGGCCAGTGCGTTTGTTTCACGCGTGGCGTAGTTGGGTAGATCGGCATCCTCGCCTTCGGCCCCCTTGTAGGCCGTCGCTCCCCACAGCGGAACACCTGCTGCGGCAAAACGTTCGATGTGCCGCGTCGCATAGTGATGGGTGCACTGATCCGGGTGGCCGTGATAACCCCAGACCATCAGATCGGCCTTCGACGCCAACGCGCCCAGCGCCGTCTCGTCCCACTCGATCATCATGTCGTGCCAGAGGATGGGACGAATGCCGCGAGCGTTGAGCCTGTCCAGCAGCGGCTGGACGTGGTGCAGATAAAGCGCCCCTTTGCCGTGCTTCTCAATGTACGCCTTTGTGTCCGGATGTGACCCGAAGCTCCAAGCCTCATCGCCGCCCAGGTGCAGATACCTGACGTCGGGCGTCAGCGCCAGCGCGTCATCCACCATCGCCTCGACCAAGCCGCGAGCTCCGTCCGCCAACGGGTTAAGCACGCCCGACTCGTCAGCAATCTCACGCAGGTGCGCATACTCGGGCAGAGCCAGCGGCGTCTCCATATGCCCCAGGCATTGCACCAGGGGCACGAGCTCCAGCCCGCGTTCGGCCGCCGCGGCTGTGAACAACTTCACCTGCTGCGCGCTGTAGGCGGTCTCGCAGCGCAAACGCTCGTCGACCGTCCATGGAAACATGTCCTCCCACTCGACCAGCAGCAGGTTGTAGCGGGCGGCCGCGAACAGATCCAGCAGTTCGAGCAATCGATCGAACGTCGGCGGCAGTCCCTTCAGATCCAGATGCAGCCCACGTTTGGGCAGCACCGCCTGTGATCGGCTGAAAAGGTCCGCGGTCCCCTTCTCAAGGGCTGTGGACAACGATGAACGGCTCGGCATCGTCAGATTCCATATCGCTCGACCACCTGGTCCCACAGACCCTGGGCGTCGAGCAGGTGTTCAATGGCTTCGCGGCCGGCTGCATGACCGCCGGGGGCCTGCGTCACATACGCCGCCGCAGCCCGCACTTCATGCACCGCGTTGGCCACCGCCATCGGGTAACCGCAACGCACCATCGCGGGAAGGTCGATCAGATCGTCGCCGACGAAGGCGGTCTGTTCCGGCAGCACACCCGCCTGCTGGCAAAGCGTTTCGAACGCAATGGCCTTGCTGTCCGCACCCTGCACCACCAGCTTCACGCCCAGGTCGGCCATACGCATGCTCACCGCCCGACTTGCCCGCCCCGACAAAACCCCGACTTTGAGACCCACCGCCATCGCCGCCTTGATGGCCAAGCCGTCACGCACGTGAAAACGCTTGTATTCGCGCCCGTCGCCATCCACAATGACCGACCCGTCGGTCAAAACTCCGTCCACGTCGAACACGATAAGCTTGATGACCTTGGGATTGGGCATGAACGGTCTCAGCCTTCAACAACCTTGAGCGCCACCAGATCCTGAACATCGACGAGTCCTACCGGCCTTCCCTTCGCATCTACCACGGGGATTTCATCGAACCGCCGTTCACGCACCATCTGCACAGCGTCGCGCACCAGGGCCGAATCGGGTAATGTCGTCGGCCGGCGCGTCATGATCCGCGCCAGCGAGCAGTCACGCACTTCGGCGCCTTTCTGGAGAATCAGCCGGCGAAGGTCGCCATCGGTGATAATGCCAACGAGCATGCCGGTCTCGTCCACCACCAGCAGCGCTCCGGGCTGTCTCAAGTTGGCGTTGGTCGCCGCTTCTGCCGCCTGGCGATAGGCCCGTTCGACGGTCAGGGTCTGCGACACCGCCGTCATCGTCTGTCCCACCTTAAAGCGCATCGCCTCGGTCACGGGCATGAGCAGCCGGCCCAGCGAGCCGCCGGGATGGAACTTGTGGTAGTCGTTGATGCTGAAGCCGCGCCGCCGACTGACCGCCAGGGCCAACGCATCCCCCAGAGCCAGTGTCGCGGTTGTGCTGGCCGTCGGCGCCAGATTCATCGGGCAGGCCTCCGCGACGTCGCCGATGCAAACCGTCGCGCTCGCCAGCCGGGCCAGGTCGCAATCAACCGAGGCGGTAAGAGCGATCACCGGCACGCCGTCCTGTTTCAGGATCGCCGCCAGCGATGTCACCTCTTCAGTGTTGCCACGATACGACAGGGCCAGCACCACGTCCTGCTTGCGGACGCGGCCCAGGTCGCCATGCATCGCCTCGGCCGGATGCAGAAAGTGTGAAGGCGTGCCAGTGCTGGCGAACGTCGCCGAAATCTTCTGCCCGATCAGGCCGCTCTTGCCCAGGCCTGTGACGACCACGCTGCCGCCGGCCGCGAGGATCAGCCTGACCGCGTCGTGGAAGCCTGGGCCGATGACGATGCGTGATACGGCCGCCGCCTCAGCGGCGATCACCTGTTCGGCAAACGTCTGGTCGCTGTCCGCGGATGCGGCGGGCGTCGAATCTGAAACGGCGGCTTTGTCCATGCGGCGGTCAATCCGTAAGCTTGTAAGCGAACTATTATCGTCGCGCGGCCCGGGCGGGCAAACCGCACCCGGCCAAACACCCTGCGACAGCGCCTCGGCCGCGACAGGAGACCCCATGCCCGATGCCACGGCCCCTTCGATCCGCCCGCACGATGTCGAGCCGAGAGGCGACTATCGCGTCGAGCTTGACGCCTACAGCGGTCCGCTGGACTTGCTGCTGTATCTGGTCCGCAAGAATGAAATTGACCTGCACAACATCCCCATCGCGGCCCTGACCGAGCAGTACCTGGCATACTTGGAGAAACTCAAGGAAATCGACCTGGACGTGGCCGGCGAGTTTCTGGTTATGGCGGCCACGTTGCTGGAAATCAAAAGCCGGATGCTCGTCCCCGCCGAGGCACGCACCGAAGGCGACGACGCGGAGAGTCCGGCTGATCCAACGCTTGACCCGCGTTACGAACTGGTGCAGCAACTGCTGGCCTACAAGCGCTATCGTGACGCGGCGGGCGAACTCGAGGATCGGTTGGCCGACTGGGAGCAGCGTGTGGCCGCCCGCGCCGCCGAGCCGTCCGCACACCGCCATGACGCCGGCGCCCAGACGGATGACGACGAGTCCCAGAGCGAGGCCGCCCCGCTGGAGTTGGAACTCGAGGATGTAAGCGTCCTGGACCTGTGCGAGGCGTTCGCCCGAATCCTCGACTCCATCGGCTCCACCCGCAGCCACGAAATCCTTTACGACGACACGCCGATCGCCCTGCACGCGGAGGATATTGTCGATCGCCTGCGCCGCGACGCGCCGGTGGACGGGATGGACTTGCAGGCGATGTTCGCCGGACGCTCACGCAGTGAGGCGATCGGCCTGTTTCTGGCCATGCTCGAACTGGTCCGCCAGCGCCGCATCACGGCACGCCAGGATGACCGGCGCACGATTCGTCTCGTGCTTCTGCCCGAAACGGACGACGATGCCGCCAACGCCGATGACCCCAGCCTGGAGGCCTTCGAGAAGTGGCGCGATCCTGAAACCGGCCAGATCACCTATGACTGGCCCGATGAGCAGACCCGCCGACGCGCCCAGCGTCGCGCCGAACGCCTCGCCCGCCATCCTTTCGCCGCGGCTGGCGGCGACAACGACGATGTAAGCCACGATGATGTCGACGCGACCGAGGCCAGCGAAGACGGCGGCTCCTCCGCCACCGCGTTGTAGCGAGACCGCAATCACGACGATCGCCCGGCCCGTCGGCTATGGTATCGCCATGCCTCCACTGCCCTCGTCTCCATCGCGTCCATGCGCGTTTACGCTCATCGAGCTGCTCGTCGTGATCTCCATCATCGGCGTCTTGATGGGGATCCTCCTGCCGTCGCTTGGCGCAGCGCGGCAATCGGCGCATTACACCGCCTGCGGCAACAACCTCAAGCAGATCGGCACGGCCATCCACGGCTATGCATCGCTGCGTCGCGGCCTGCTGCCGGTCGGGCCCGATGACGACTTTGCCCGCATGGCGACCAGCCAGATATGGGCGCCGCCTGGACGGCTGGTCGGTTTGGGCCTGCTGCTCGATGGCCAGATTGCTGAGCCGCGGGTGCTGTTCTGCCCGGGCGATGACAGTAACGATCCGGTGGAGGAACTCGACAAGATCCGGCGCGGCGACGGGCACGAAATGGCCTTCAGTTCGTACCTCTATCGCCAACTGCACGCGACCACTCGACCTCGCGTGGAAGACCTGGGCGAAAGCGCCCCCGGCCTGGCCGCGACGGCTCTGGCGATGGACTCCAACAGCCTAGGCCCTGAAACTTTCAACCTCTATCGCACCAACCACGAGGCCAAACGAGTCAACGTGCTGTACACCGATGGGGCGGTGCGCGGCTTCCCGAATGCCGATGGCGCTTTCAACCTGCGGGCACAGGACTACGCGACATTCCCTGGTTCAATGCAGAGCCTCATGCGGCGCCTGAATCACATCTTCCAGACCGCCGACGCCTTGGGGCAGGGCATCGAACCGGCGACGCTGCTGCCGACCGACCCATGAGCGCGAACGGGCCGGCTGAATGCTCACCGCCACAACCGCAACTGCTCACGCGGCGTCCGCCTCACCGGCCGCACGTCGATCCACGCGCTGCGGCGACGCTGCTCGGTGAGCACGATCCGCGCCGCCAATCTCGCGTCCTGCTCCCACACCCGGCGGATGCGCATCGGGTGGTTGCACTGGTTCGATCGGTGTAGCAGCACGACCTGCCGAGGCTGACCGGCGGGACTGCGGTCGGCGATGGCGCGCACAGCGTCAAAGGCTTCCTGATTCGACAGGTGGCCGCGGCCGCCCATGATCCGTTGCTTGAGAAACGCCGGCCGATTACTCGCCAGTTCCATCTGGGGATCGTAGTTGCTCTCGATCGCCAGGACATCCACGCCAGCCAGTCGCTCGATCAGCTCGCGCGGCACGTGCCCCAGATCCGTCGCCCAGCCCAGTCTTGCCCCATCGCACCCCAACGCGAAACCGACGGTGCCCTTCTGGTCATGCGGCAGCGGCACCGCCTGCATCGTCAGCCCCGGCAACGGATCGAACGCGTGGCCGTCGAAACTCTCAAGCAGACCGGCCTGTTGCAGGCGATCACCGTCGCGCAGTCGACGCAGGTCGTCCACATGCCAGCGGTGGACGAACATGCGTATACGACGGTCGATGAGCGTTCGGATCCACGTCGCGCGGAAATGGTCCTGATCCAGATGGGTCACGCAGACCGCTTCCACCTGCTCCAGGTCGACCGCTGCCTGGTTCAGACGGGCGAGCGTGGTGCGCGGCCCGAACCCCGCATCCAGCAACATGCATCGCTCGCCGATTCGCAACACCGTACTATTGCCCCCCGAACCGCTGCCGAGAACGCAGAATCGTAAATCATCGGCCCCACCTTCCCGCGGCACGCGGCGCGGTGTGGGCCGCGGCGTGGCGAGCGTCTCGATGGCGGCGAACAGTGGCGGTGAACCGGTTGCGGACGTCGACATCCCTGTCTCCGATTGCGAGCGGAAGGCGTGGGCGATCGATCCGCGACGGCGACCCGCCAAGCCGACGGGTTATCGTCCACCCACGGCGCTCCACGGTCAAGAGCCCCTTTCGCGCCCAGGCCGGATCGCGTATTCTGCCGCTGTCGCTCAGCCCCTGCCCTCCGCAAGAAAGACAAGGTTCCCCATGCGATACAGACTGAATCCCGCCGTGATGATGACCTGCGTTCTGCTGCCCCTGGCGATCGCGGCGCTGAGCGGCTGCGGCCAAGGCGACTCCGGTTCGCATGCCGGCGGTTCCGCTCGGGTCGCCGTGATCGACCTGGACCGTGTGGCCCAGGCCACCGGCCGCAGCCCCGAGATTCAGCAGCAACTCACCCAGCGGATCCAGGAGGCGGCCCAGCAAGCCCGCATGGACCTCGAACAACTCCAGAATCAGGCCAACGCCGAACTGACCCGCCTGGCCGAACAGGCTGGAGCGTCCCCCACGCCTGAGCAGCAGCGGCAGATCCAGGCCGTGCGCCAGCGGGCCCAGCTCGAAGCCCAACGCCGACAAGTCGAACTGAACCAGCGCCAACAAGCCATCGCCGCTGAACTGCGCGACCAGTTCCGTGATGAAATCCGCCCCACACTCAACGTGGTCGCCCGCGACCACGGCATGTCGCTGGTGCTGGTTCTCAACGACAACGTCGTCATCTACGACACCGCCCTGGACCTCACCGACGCCCTCGTCGCCGCGCTGGGGTCCAAGACCCAGTAAGCCGCTTGCCCTGTCCATGCATCCGGCACTGACGGGCCCCGACGGCACCGCTGTTTCCCCGTCAACCGACCCAACCAGCCGAGGCGGTCCACACGGACGGCTCGCCGGCTTGCTTTCCCACTTCCTGCCTCAAGTAGCTCACCAGGTCGCCCGATAACCCCTCGGGCGGATTCCGCGCTAGAGGTCCGCCCACGACTGGGACGATGGCTCTCATGGGCACGCCAGCAACCCGCCGGCCACCCCGCCGATCGCAGGGTCGATCGGCCGCTTCCAGTCATACCCCCCTGGCGCGATAGGACCATCATGCGCAGCGGTTTTCTTCAATCTGGAGCACGCTTCGGCTTGCTGTTGGCGCTGGTGGGCTGCGGACTGGTTCTCCCAGGCTGCTCGCAGCCACGCCGGCCGCTGGTGACCGTCACGGCCACGTACTCGATCATGCGGGATCCCGTGGCCCTTGAAGCGGTTGCCCGCGAGTCCGCCCCCGTGGCGGACACCGCCAGCGGTCGTGTCGCCGGCGTCGTTGAGCCCACGAACCTTCGCTGAGCCAACCGGCCCGGCGCGCAGGTTTCACGGCCCGACAGGCGCTTACCCAGGGAAGCGCGATCGCCCACACCGCACACGCGAAATCCGAATGGCCCGTCTTATGTGACGGCCGTCACGACCGACCCTCACGCGCTGGCACCTGGTGCCGTTTCCCCTGACTCGTACTTCGCCAGCCGCTTCTCGACTTCGCGCAGGCGCGCGACCAGATCGGGCAAACGGATGACTTCCATGCCCACGCGTTTGGCGTCGTCCAGCGGAATCGCCGGCGATCCGCCGTACTGCGACTTCGCCGGCACATCGGTCACGATGCCGCTCTTGGCGGCGATCTGGGCCATATCGCCCACCTTCAGATGGCCCGCCACCCCCACCTGCCCGCCCATCGCCACGTAGTCGCCCGTCGTCACCGAGCCGGCGATCCCCACCTGCGAGACGATCAGATTGCCCCTGCCGATCGTGCTGCCGTGGCCGATGTTGACCAGATCGCTCATCTTGGTGCCCGCCCCGATGATCGTCGGGCCCGCTGCCCCTCGTTGAATCACCGTATTCGCGCCCAGTTCCACGTCGTCGCCGATCTCGACGCCGCCCACCTGCGGAATCTTGTGATGCACGCCCTTGTGCGTTGCAAAGCCGTAGCCGTCCGTCCCCACGACACAGCCGGCATGGAGAATCACGCGGTTGCCGATACGGCATTCCTCGTAGATCACCACGCCCGGATACAGGATGCAGCCCTCGCCGAGCGTCACATCAGGTCCGATCACGCAATGGGGATGAATCACGCAGCCGTTGCCGATGTTGGCTCCGCGACGGATCACCGCGAACGGCCCGACGTAACAGCCGGCCCCCAACGATGCGCCGTCCTCAATGACCGCCATATCGCTGGTGCCCGGCTCCGGCTGTCGTCGAAAGCCGTGCAACGCGACCACCGCCTGACGGAAGGCGAAATAGGGATCATCCGCCACCAGAAGCGTCATGCCTTCCGGCGCTTTGCCGGCGTTGTCGGGACTGAGAATCGCGGCGGCCGCGCCTGACTTCTTGAGACGACGGGCGTACTTCTGATTGGCCACGAACGTTACCGACGCGCCATCCGCATGCTCGATCGCCGCGCAGCGGGTCACCGACCGCGAGCCGTCGCCACGCAATTCAGCGCCAATGCGATCCGCCAGTTGCGTCAGGGGCATCGCCGTGGATTCGCTCATGGTTCTTTCACGCGAATAACGCCGGTGGGGCGCTTCAGAGCTCGATGAACTGCATGTCTGCCTCACACTGGACCTCCGCCCGCGGATGCTCCACGTCGGTAATGAAGACGCCGCTCATCTCCTCGCGGATCGCGACGGCGTCGTATCGACTCGCCGGCCGCTCACCTGCCTTCGCCAGCAGGTCGAGGGCGATCTGTCCCTCCGACCGGGCGAACTCAATCGGAGCGATCGCCTGGCTGAAGGCCTGCAACCGCCCGTCCGTGTTCTCAAAAGTGCCAGCCTTCTCAGCCCAGGTGACCGACGGCAGCACGACGTTGGCCTTGCTGGACAGGACGTTCGGCAGGGTGTCAATCGCCACCACGAACTTGCGGGTCAGCCCCTTGGCCAATTCCTTATCCGGCCAGTCGCCGGCCGGGTAGTTGCCCGTGACGATCAGGGCCTGCGTTTCGCACTGCTTGTCGGCAAGCATCTCGGCGAAAGGCTGGTAGTCCATCACCTGCTCGCTCTGCTGGCAGACCAATTCGAGAGCGCGGCGGACGCCGCGGCGATTGGGACACTTCTCCGCCCGAATCGTATAGCCGCCCGGGAATGTTTTATCGTCGCCGTCAGTTGGCACCGGTCCGACGGCGAGAATCGCCTCCCGATCAAGCGAACGCGCGAGTCTGGCCAGCAGATACGCATCCTCACACGACAGCATCGGACTGACCATGACCGCCAGGGAGCCGGAACCTTTCTCCCGCACCGCGCGCCGCAAACCGGTGAGGGCATCGGTGTAGGCCGACTCCCACACGCAGTCTTCCAGCGTGCCAAGCTGCTGCCGCTGCGGCGTGGTGAGCCGGTCGTCGTTGTGGACGAACTTCCACCCATAGCGAATTTCGTCGCTGATCCACCACTTGTTGATTTCAAGATTCGTGCGCGGCTTGACGCGGTAGATGCGGCCCTCGTTGTGCTCGATGAAAATGTTGTCGCCCGACGCGGTCAAGCCATCGATCGACGGCGTGGAACTGAGGAACCACACGCGCTGGCTGAAAAGGAACTCCTTGTCCAGCAGCGCGCCGACCGGGCAGATGTCCACCACGTTGCCCGACATCTCATTGGTGAGCCCCACGCCGGGGAACACATCGATCTGCTCGCGGCTGCCGCGGCCGAAGACGCCCAACTCGTTGGTGCCGGTGACTTCACGCGTGAAGCGCACGCAGCGGGTGCACATGATGCACCGGTCGGCGTAAAGCAGCACATGCGGACCGATATCTTTCTTCGGCTGCTTGATCTTGTCCTCCTGGAAGCGGCTCTCGGCCCGGCCGTACTGATAGCTGTAGTCCTGCAGGTAGCACTCGCCCGCCTGGTCGCAGACGGGGCAGTCCAGGGGGTGATTGATGAGAAGGTATTCCATCACCGCCTTCTGGTTGGCGATGGACTTGGGGCTGCGGGTGTAGACCTCCATGCCGTCGGACGCGGGCGTCTGGCAGGTGGGCATGAGCTTGGGAATCAGTTCGAGTTTGCCGCCATTGCGCGGGTTGGGGGAGGCGACCTCGGCCAGGCAGATGCGGCAACTGGCGACGATCGACAGACCCGGGTGGTAACAGTAGTGCGGAATGGCCACGCCGCACTCCTGCGCCACCTGCAGGATCATCTTCTTGCCTTCAAACTCGCACTCACGGCCGTCAATGGTGATCTTGGGCATGGGGTCGCTGCGTCCTGAATGCTTGCGGGCTGGGGCTTATCGGCGTCCGGGCGACCGCACGGCCGACAGGTTCGACTATCATAGCGGCACGCTTTTCAGGGAGCGACCGGGCCGTTTCGCCGGTCGCCGCCGCATGGCCTCAGGGATGCGCCGCGCCTCAGGGAGACATGGATGCCTCGTGACATACCGGTCGGCAACGGGCACATGCTCGTTACCTTCGACCAGCATTACCAGATCCGCGACATCTACTTCCCCCACGTCGGCCAGGAGAATCATGCGGGCGGCGGCCCCTGTCGGTTCGGCGCCTGGAGCCACATTCCCCAGACCGCCGCAAACCGGCACGACCGTCGCAAACGCCGCCTTTACTGGACCGACCAGGGTTGGCGCATCGACCTGCGCTACCTCGAACGCACCCTCACCACCGACGTCAGGCTCCGCGGCGACCACCTGGCCGTTGAGCTGCGATGCAACGACGTCGTTGATTTCCATCGCCCGCTGCTCGTTCGCCGCATCGAAGTCCACAACCTCAACGACCAAGCCCGCACCATCTGCCTCTTCCACCAGAACAACTTCAACATGTACGGCACGAAGATCGGCGACACCGCCTACTTCGACCCACAGTTGCGGGCCTTGGTGCACTATCGCAAGAACCGCTACCTGATGACCACCTGGTACCACCAGGGCGAGCAGCGGGTCGACGAATTCGCCACGGGCACAGCCGGATACTTCGGAGCCGAGGGCACCTGGCGCGATGCCGAGGACGGCGTGCTGGGCAATAATCCCATCGCCCAAGGCGCGGTGGACTCCACCACCATGCTTCGCCTGCAGGTGCCCGCCGGGCAGACGCAGGTCGCCTACTTCCTGCTGGGTGCCGGCCGCGAGCACGACGAGCTGCGCGAACTTCAACACTTCATCCACCGCGAAGGGCCCCAGGGCATCATCGACCGCACCACTTCCTACTGGCGGCTGTGGCTCTCGGCCGCCCACAACGGCCACGCCGCGCCAGAGCACCACGGCCCGTCGCCCAAGGTCGTCGATCTCTATCGCCGCTCCCTTTTGCTCATCCGTTCCCAGGTCGATGACAGCGGCGCGATCATCGCCGCCAACGACAGCGATGTCATGCAGTTCTCACGCGACACCTACAGCTACCTCTGGCCGCGCGACGGTGCCCTCGTCGCCGCCGCCTTCGATGACGCCGGTTTCCCCGCCGTCGCCCGCTCCTTCTACCGCCTGTGCGCCAGGATCATCGATGAACAGGGCTTCTTTCTGCACAAGTACAACCCCGATGGTTCGGCGGCATCGAGCTGGCATCCGTGGGTGAGCCTCGGCCGCCCACAGCTTCCCATTCAGGAGGACGAAACCGCGCTGGTCCTCTGGGCCATGTGGCGCCATTTCGTCATGTACCGCGATATCGAATTTGTCCGGCCGCTGTGGGTCAACCTCATCATCAAGGCCGCCGACTTTCTCGTTCGCTTCACCGATCCCGATACGCATCTGCCCCTGCCCTGCTACGACCTGTGGGAGGAACGATGGGGCATCCACACCCACACCGTGGCCACCGTTTACGCCGGCCTGCGGGCGGCCGAGCGCTTCGCCAGCTGTTTCGGCGATCGTCGACGTCGCGTGGAGTATGGCAACGCTGCGACGCGAATCCGCGAGGCCTTCTGCCGGTACTTCTGGTCGGAAAAGGACGGGCGCTTCCTGCGGCGGATCGTGCCGCTGGACCACGAACGCACCGCACGCATGATGGCGGAAGTGCTCGACGGCCGCCGCCCGCAAAGCCGCACCATCAACCTCGCCCCCGCCGACCAGCGCCAGACCGAACCCGCCCAACGGCTCGAATGGGAATTCGACGCGACCGTCGACAGCGCCCTCTACGCCATCTTCGCCATGGACATGCTCGGTCCCGACGATCCGCGCGTCGAAGCCACCATGCGGGCCGTCGAGCAGGCGCTCACGGTGCGCACGCGGGTCGGCGGCGTCGCCCGCTACAGCGGCGACACCTACTACCGATCCTCCGACGATCCCGAGAAGGTGCCCGGCAACCCGTGGTTCATCTGCACGCTCTGGCTGGCGCAGTGGCGCATCGCACGCGCCACGACTCTCGAGGCCCTGCACGCTGCGATGCCCATCTTCGACTGGGTCGCTGAACACGCCCTGCCCAGCGGCGTGCTGGCCGAACAGGTGCACCCCGTCACCAATGCGCCGCTGTCCGTCTCACCGCTGACATGGAGTCACGCCACCGTCGTGGCCACGCTTATCGCCTACAATCAGAAACTTCATCTGCTGCGCAATAATCGTGCCGAAGCCGCCGCGGCCAACGGCTTCGCCGACCCCGCGCAGCGGCACCTGTTCAGCCGTGATCCCCTGCCGCTCGACGACGCCTGAACGGGTACTCTGCAACACCATTCTCGCTTTGAAGCACACTGACGCATGGCTGCACGGGGTAGGTCATGCGTCAAAAGGCTCACGCCCGCGGAACAGGCCGCTCGACGCCAGTTGTCCGCTCTTACAGATAAGCGTGACATACCAGAGTTGATCCTCGATGTCCGACGCCGCGACGATGACCCGGTCATCCAGCGCCGCGGTCCTCGCCTGCCGCCAGCGCAGCCGCGTCCAATCGATCGTCTCGTTCGTGATGTCCCTCAGCGGCCAGGCATAGACATAGGCCTGTTCGATCCTCTCCGATCCCTCCAGCAGTAGCCGCATGCCATTCACGCCCCACTCTATGCCGCGCGGCCGCACGCTCGGTGCGGCGCCGCCGCCAGCCACCGACACCGCGAATCCGTCCAAGGCCGCATAGACGGACGACGGCGTCGCGTGGTTCACGTTGGGCAGGATGCCCAGGTGCCGACCCGCACGCGGCAGCGCCTCCAGCGTCCGCACATTGTCGGGCAGAGCGAAGAATGAATCGTTCGACGCCGTCACCAGGTAGCTGGACAGTCCCTCAGGATACGACTGCTCGAAGGGATCGAAAGCGCCCCGCCAACGCGCCGCCGCCTCAGCACCCATGCGGCTGACGTCGCGACCGATCGATCCGCGGTGCAGGTGCCCGGCTCCATAGATGGCGGATACTCCGCCCACCCGATCGTCAACGCTAGCCGTCAGCAGGCTGATGACCGCGCCCCAGCTCCAGCCTTCGAGCAACACGCGGCTGGTATCGCAACCCAGGACCGCGGCCGCGTCAATTGTGCGACGCACCGCCATCACCGCGTGCCACGGATACGCCTCCCTCGGTTCGCCAGCCCGATAGAGCATGCGATAGGTCAGGTCCGGCCCGCCGGATCGCGAGCCTTCACGGCAGTCGCCCTTGCCCGGCAGGTCGAGCGCCAGCACGTTGAACCCGCGACGCAGGTGCGGTTCGACGCGCCACTTCAGAAATGCATCGCACGTCGCGCCACCGCCATGCACAAGCACCATCAGCGGCCCGTCCGATGGCCGCGGGCGCAGGGACGCTTTGGTGAAGATACTCACCGGTCGCTGTTCATGGACTGTCGCGTTGAAACTAACCTCGACGCAACGCCCCCCTGCGACGGTCGGCCACCCACCGCCGCCGGTCACGGTCACGTCCAGCGACGGCAGACCGTCAAAGGTCCACAAGTCGCCACCAGGCCGCCGCTCCACACCACCCTGACCCATGCCTAAACTTCCGCACAAGGAACGCGTGTCGCCGCCGCTTTCCACGCCGCCCACGCAACCGCGCCAGACACTGCCGTCGGCCAGCATCGTGTTGCAAAGGCACGGGACCCCACCTATCCTTTCCGCCTGATCGGCAGCCGGCTTCATGGAGAAACGCCGCCGACGCCGCCCGTCAACCCCGCAACCGTAAGGGCCAATGGATTACGCACTTTACATTGCATCCGCCATCGGGGCGATCGCCCTGTTCATGATGGCGCCCCGACGCGGCTACAATCCTCTGCGGCTCGGCGGACTGCTCGGCGCGATGGCCCTCGGCGGCCTCTGGCTGGCGCTGGCCAGCCGCCTGCCCGACCTGGGACCCGACAAGGCGCCGATGGGCTACTATTACATCTTCAGCGCCATCGCCATCGCTGCCGCCGCCCGCGTGATCACCCACAAGCGGCCTGTCTACTGCGCCCTCTGGTTCGTCATGGTGATTCTCGCGGCCGCCGGCCTCCTGCTGCTGCTGGATGCCGCGTTCGTCGCGTTCGCCCTGATCATCATTTATGCCGGCGCGATCCTGGTGACCTATGTCTTTGTCATCATGCTCGCCACACACGTGCGCCGCGGCGTGACGGATGACGCCGACGACTACGATCGCGTCGCCCGCGAACCTCTGGCCGCCACCGTCATCGCCTTTCTCCTGCTGGCGGTGCTTCTATCGGTCGCCTTCCAGCCCATGCAGCCCAATCCGGCCGCGGTCGGCGAAACGGATCAGGCCCTGCTCACCCAGCAGTTGACCCAGCGGCCTGCTGACCGCCTTGCCCAGCGCCTCGCCGCCCAACAGCCTGACACCGCCGCCGATCTTGGCCAGGCCCGCGTCGAAAACGTCGAACGCGTCGGCATGGATCTGTTCCGCGGCCACCCGCTGGGGCTTGAGTTGGCGGGCGTGATTCTACTCATGTCCCTGGTCGGCGCGGTGGTCCTCGCCCGCCAACGCATCGTCAGCCACGCGGCCGACGACGATGCCGCTGCGGCTTCGTCGATCGCCCCGATCATCGACACCGCGAGGGCCTCATGAACCATCTGTCCAGTATGGTCCTGTCGCACTACCTGCTGACCGCCCTGGCGCTGTTCACGCTGGGGCTGGTGGGCTTCCTCACCCGCCGTAATCTGATCATCATGTTCCTCTGCACCGAGTTGATGTTTCAAGGCGTGGTCGTGGCCCTGGCGGCGTTCAGCCGCTTTCACGGCCATGTCACCGGACAGACGTTCGTGATCTTCGTGCTCACCATCGCCGCGGCCGAGGCGGCCCTGGCCCTGGCCCTCGTGGTTCTGCTGTTCCGCCGCAAACACACCCTCGATGCCTCAGCCTGGCTGCAGTTGCGCGGCTAGACATCCTCAGAAGCTTCTCCGCGACCCGGCGACCGACACCCGGAAACCGCCCCCATGAGCATCGAACTGGCCAAGTTCATTCCCTGGATTCCCCTTCTGGCAGCCGCGGGTTGCGGGCTCTGCTGCACACGCCGGTCGCTGCGCAAACTGGCCGCGCCGGTCTGCATCGCCGGCATCGCCCTCGCCTTTCTGCTGACCCTCGGCGTCAGCGGTTCGGTTCAGCCCTTTGACGCCGCCCACACCGACGCCGACGACATCGCCGCCCATACCGTCACCGCTTGGTCCTGGCTCGCCGCTGGCTCGTTCAGCGCCGCCATGAGCTATTTTCTCGACCCCCTGACAATCGTGATGCTGTTGGTGGTCTGCGGCGTCGGCACACTCGTGGCTGTTTACGCCAGCGGCTACATGGCCGGCGACCGCGGCTACGCCCGCTTTTTCTCCGGCGTCAGCCTGTTCATCTTCGCCATGACCAGCCTCGTCATGGCTGACAACCTCGTGCTGCTCTATCTCGGCTGGGAAGGCGTGGGCCTCTGCTCCTACCTGCTCATCGGCTTCTACTACCAGAAGCCCGCGGCCGGGGCGGCGGCCAAGAAAGCCTTCATCGTCAACCGCATCGGCGACCTGGGCTTCGCCCTGGGCATCTTCCTGACGTGGCAGACCTTCGGCACCGTGAGTCTGGGTGAAGTGCTTGCACAGGCCAGCGCACTGGGCGCCGATCCGCACGCGTTCAAGCACGGCGTCACCGCGGCCCATCAGTGGATCCCCTTCCTGCTTATGCTTGGCGCCTTCGGCAAGAGCGCGCAAATACCGCTCTACGTCTGGCTGCCCGACGCCATGGAAGGTCCGACGCCCGTCTCCGCGCTGATCCACGCCGCCACGATGGTCACCGCCGGCGTCTACATGATCGCCCGCCTTCTGCCCGTCTTCGAACTCTCACCCTACGCCCTGCCGGCTGTCGCCGCCATCGGCACGCTCACCGCCCTCTTCGCGGCCACCATCGCCCTGTGCCAGTACGATCTCAAGCGCGTTTTCGCCTACTCGACGATCTCCCAGCTTGGCTACATGTTCCTTGGCGTCGGCGTGCTCTCAAGCGTCGGCGGGATCTTCCACCTGTTCACCCACGCTTTCTTCAAAGCCCTGCTGTTCCTCACCGCCGGTTCGGTCATGCACGCCCTGACCGGTCAGCTTGACCTGCGCAAAATCTCCGGTTTGCGGCACAAGATGCCGATCACCTGCTGGCTGATGTTCGTCGGATGCCTGGCACTGGCCGGAGTACCCCTGACCGCGGGCTTTTTCAGCAAGGACCTGATCCTCGCCGACGCCATGGCCCGCGGCCTCAATCACCACGCCGCCTTCTACACCGCCCTGGCGGTGGTTGGCCTCTTCACCGCCGGTCTGACCGCCTTCTACACGTTCCGCCTCTGGTTCCGCGTGTTCATGGGCCCGCTGCAGTATGAGATGGGCGATGAGCATCACGGCGACGAGCACCAGGAGGCGCACGGCCATCCGGACATCACCGTCGAACACCATCGTGAACCACACGAGATGCCGTGGCTGATGAACGGCCCGCTGGTCGTGCTGGCCTTGGGCTCGCTTGTCGCCGGCTTCGCGTGCAAGGACTGGATGGCCGACATGATTGCCGGCTCCAGCGCCGCCCTCGCCCCGACGGCCCACGACGCTGAAGCCGCCACGCACCATGCCGCGTTGTTCGGTATGGAACTGCATAGCGCGATGGCCTTCATCAGCGGGATCATCGCCCTCGCCAGCATCGCCGCCGCCGCCTACTTCCACTGGTTTAACCGCCCGGCCGCCGACGCCGTCGCCCGACGCTATCGCGGCGTCGTCCGGCTGCTGGCCAACAAGTATTACGTCGACGAGGCGTATGATCGGCTCTTGGTCCAGCCGCTACGCCTGCTGGGCAATCTGTTCTACGTCTTCGACCGCATGATCGTCGACGGCCTGGTCAACCTCGCAGGCCTCCTGCCCCGACTGGCGGGCCTCGGTGTGCGGCCAGCCCAGCGAGGCATCCTGCAGGGCTACGCCTTGGGCATGGTCGCTGGAGCGGCCATCCTGTTGCTCTGGCTGCTGCGATAGACATGCGTGCGACCCAACGCCATGCGATGAATCAGAACGTTTTCAGGCCCCGTACGACATGAACGCCACCATTCCCCTGATGATGCTGATCCCGCTGGTCATGGCGCCGGTGGTTTTCATTCTTCCGGCCCGGCATGTGCGCCTGCATACTCTACTGACGACGCTGCTGTCACTGGCCGCCTCGCTCACCGCCGCCGCCGCGTTCGACTGGACCAATGCCGATTACATCCAGCTCACCACCGACGTCACCTGGGTCGTGGGTTTCGGCCTGCAATTCGGCTTCGGCGTCGACAGCATCTCGCTGTGGCTGTGCCTGTTGACGACCTTCCTCATGCCGCTGACGGTACTCGGTTCGTTCTCGGCCGTGGCTGATGCTCCCGACGGCCGGCCACGCGAGTTCTACTTCTGGCTGCTCGTACTCCAAGCCGCCATGATCGGCACCTTCGTCGCCACCGATCTGATCTTCTTCTACATCTGCTTCGAGTTCACACTCATCCCGCTCTACTTCCTGATCGGTATTTTCGGCTCCCGGCAGCGTCTGCGGGCCGCCCGCGTATTCTTCCTGTATACCTTCACCGGCTCGATGCTCACCCTCGCCGGCCTGCTCTACGTCGCCAGCGGCACCGCCAGCCACTCGGGCATCTGGAATTTCCAAATCGCCACCCTCGCCGCCACCGGCCAACTCATGAGCCTCCATGCCCAGTGCTGGGTGCTTGCCGCCCTGCTCGCCGGCTTCGCCGTCAAGGTGCCCCTCTTCCCCGTGCACACATGGCTCCCCCTGGCGCACACCGAAGCGCCCACTGCCGGTTCGGTCATCCTCGCGGGCGTTCTGCTCAAGCTAGGCACCTACGGCCTGCTTCGCTTCGCCATCCCGATGGTGCCCGAGGCGGTCGTGCGCTTCGCGCCCTACATCGGCATCATGGCTGTGGCCGGCATCCTCTACACCGCCCTCATCTGCTGGGTGCAGAAGGACATCAAGAAACTCATCGCCTACTCCTCGGTTTCGCACCTGGGCTTCTGCGTACTCGGCCTTTTCGCCCTGGGTGCGAACCTGATCGGCCCCAGCGGCGCGGTGATGTACATGGTCAACCACGGCCTGTCGACCGGCGCCCTGTTCCTGTGCGTCGGCATGATCTATGAGCGCTTCCACACCCGCGAAATGGCGCAGATGCAGGGCCTGGGCCGCGTCATGCCGGTCTGGGCGTTCTTCATGGTCTACTTCTGCCTGGCCAGCGTCGGCCTGCCCGGACTCAATGGTTTTGTCGGCGAGTTTCTGACGCTGCTTGGCGCGTTCACCAGTCCCGCGACGCTCGGTTGGCCCTTCGCCGTCGCCGCCGGCTTCGGGATGATCTTCGCCGCCATCTACATCCTCTACATGGTGGGTAAGGTTGTCTTCGGACCCCTCCGCGTGCCGGCTGTGGATCACAACCACAACGGGAATCACCACCCCGACAATCACGCACCCGTGCATGATCTGAATGCACGCGAAATCATCACCCTCGCGCCTCTCGCCATCGCCTGCCTCTGGCTGGGCCTGTTCCCCAAACCGATGCTCGACAGTCTCCAGGCGCCGCTCGAACGTCTGACAGCGCCCGTCACACGCATCGTCATGCAGCAGACTCCAACCGCCGCTTCGCCTCACCTCGCGCTCGATCGGCCACTCCAACCGGCCCCGGGCCAGACCACGAGGGAGGCCCACTGACATGCCCAACGAAATCGTCATCCAGATGCCGACGATCGCTGACAAGCTCGTGTCCCTCAAGCCCGAGATCGCCATGGCCGCGGGCGCCTGCCTGTGCCTCATGCTCGGCCTGGCCCCGCGGCTGGATCTGCGACGCCTATGCCCGTGGATCGCGGGCCTGTCGCTGCTGATCGCCGGCTCACTGGTCTACCGCGACGGTGAGGGCGGCTTCCCACCCGCCTCGCTGGCCGCCTTTGTCAAACTCGCCGTCGCGGGCATCGGCCTGCTGCTGCTTATGACCACCGCCGCGCTGCCAGCCGGCTGGCGGCACACCCACGACAACCAACCCGATCCCGCACGCTTCGAGCCCGGCCAGGCCATGGGCGGGGAGTTCTTCGCCTTCTTCCTGCTTTCGCTGGTCGGCGTCATGCTCTGCGCCGGCGCAAGCGACCTGGTATGGCTCTTCCTGGCCCTCGAACTCACCAGCCTCCCGACCTATGTGATGGTCTGCGTTTCACGGCCCAGGGCCGCGGCCCTGGAGGCGGCGGTCAAATACTTCTTCCTCGGTGCACTGGCTGTGGCGATATTCCTGCTGGGCTTCACCTTCATCTACGGCGCCACCGGTCATACCCATTTCGCCAGCATCCAGGCCGCCGTCGCCGCCTCGCCACGCGGACCCTCGCCGCTCATGCTCGCCGGCCTGCTGCTGGCGATCCTCGGCATCGGCTTCAAAATCGCCGCCGTCCCCATGCACTTCTACGTCGCCGATGTTTACCAAGGCGCGGCCATCCCCGTCACCGCTTTCCTCGCCTTCGTCCCCAAGACCGCGGGCTTCGTCACGCTCATGCTTCTGCTGCAACTGGTCGGCCCGCTGCCCGAACCGGTGATTCTCCTGCTGTGGGTCATGGCCGCCGCAACCATGACCGTCGGCAATGTGCTGGGCCTCCTACAGACTTCCGTCAAACGCCTGCTGGCCTACAGCTCCATCGCCCACTCGGGGTACATGCTCGTCGGGCTGCTGGCCCCGCCTGAAGGCTTCGCCAGCGCCGAAAACGGCGCCTTGGGCAATGGTTACACGGCCGTACTCTTCTACCTCGTGGGCTACGGCCTGGCCACGCTCGCGTCCTTCGCCGTCCTCGGGCTCATCGAACGCGACGGCGAAGAGGCCGACGACATCGACGACCTGGCCGGTCTGGTCTACCGGCATCCGCTGCTGGCGGCCGTGCTGGTCGTGAGCCTGCTTTCGCTCATCGGTCTGCCGCCGATGGTTGGCTTCCTGGGCAAGATCTACCTGTTCGGCTCCGCCATCGTGCAGGCCGACGGCCGCCCCGAGTACCTCATGATCGTCGTGATTGGCGTGCTCAACAGCGCCGTCGCCGCCGTTTACTACCTGCGGGTCATCGGCACGTGCTTTTTCACCAAGCCGGCCGAAGGCGTCATGCTCCGCGTCGCGCCCGGCCGCACCCTCAGCGCCGTTGTCGCGGCCGTTCTCATCCCCATCCTCGGCATCTTCGCCAGCCCCCTGGTCAGCGCCAGCCGCGACGCATGGCCGGGCCCGCCGCGAGACTATCCGACCTTCGACAACGTCAAGGCCGACGTCGCCCCCACGCCGATCGCCTCGCACGAGCAGCCCCGCCGCGATGTGCACACGACGCACGACACCCCTGCGGGCTGACACGCATCTTGTGATCGCACGTCCGCACAAACTCTGAGTGAATCCGGAAAGACACACCATGAGCGCCCTCAACCCCAAAGATGCGCCCGCCGGCACCGACCCCATGACCTGCAATCCGGTTTCGTCCATCCCCTCGCGCTGGGTGTGCGACCTGCCCGGCTTCGACAAGTCGCCGTGGACCGGCGCGGTGATCGCCTGGCCATCGTGGGCGGCCTACGAGTGCAACCGACGCGCCGGCGACCAGTCACGCACCGTCTACTCCCTCGACGGCCAGAAGCTGTATCCCTACATGGGCCCGTGGGCCAATGGCGGACGGGTCACCGTCGTCAGCGGCGACGTGCTCATCATCGAGTGGAAGCGCGGCTCGGAGACCTGGCGGGAAAAGCACCTCAAGCCCGGCGACACCTACACCATCGCGCTGCAATCGCATGAAGACAACGCCATGATTGAGAGCCCCGACGGTGTGAACCCGCAGTTCACTGTGTCGCTGGCCGACTTCAAGCCCCAGCGCATCCGTCCCGCCGACCAGTGACGCTCACCGATCCCCGTCGGCTGCCAGCCGGTTAACCAGCGACCAGAATGGCGTCGGATCGGCCAGATGTTCGACAGCCACGTCGGCGCCCGCGTTGCGAAGCGTCGATATGTCATACCTTCCCGTGGCGACGGTGAAAGCCGTGCAGCCGTGCGCCTTGGCGCATTCGACGTCGCGCGGCGTGTCGCCGATGACGACCACGCAATGCGGCTCAATGGCCGCGCCGAAACGTTGCTCAAAGCGTGTCATCGCCAGGGCCACCAAGTCGGGCCGCGTCGGCGCTTCATCGCCCAGAGCCTGAACCTCGAAGACACCGGCATCCAGCCCGACTGCTGCAAGCTTGAGCGGTGTCGAGGCCGCGTAATTGCCCGTCAGCAGCCCTGGCACCACGTCGCCGCGTGCCATCCACCGTCGCTGCACTGATTCGATCAGCTCGATAACGCCCGGCATGGCCCGCACGCCTTGTCGGCCAACCTCCAGCTCCATCGTCAGACGCTCCAGATACGCCGCGTGAAACCGCTCATGGTGCTGCGGGTCGCCGTCCAGGCCGTTGAGCGCGGCCGCCTCGGCGAACAGCAACGGGTCCAATCCGCCCGCCGTGGTGATCCCATCCCAAGAAAAATGTTCGCCGAACAACTCGCGGCCGACATGGTCGAACGCCCGAAGCCCCGCGCCGCCGGTCAGCAGCAGCGTGCCGTCGACATCAAACAGCAGCAGCACCTTCGGCACGCCTCGACAGCCACGCGGCTCCACTCCCTGCTTCGCCATTTCGCACTTTGCACCTTGCATCTTGAACGTTTCACACCCCCCGGGCCGTCGGCTCCCAGATCAGTTTGTGCAGTTGAGTCTGCACCCGCACCGGCAGATGATCCGCCAGCACCCACCGCGCCAGGTCGCGCAGCGACAAGCCCTCGCCGATACCGCGGATGTGCTCGCCCGGCTCGACTGCCGTCACAGGACTCAGCAGAATCGCTCCCACACGCCGGGCCAGGTCGTGGGCCGCGATCACCTCGCGTGCCCATTCGTAATCCCGCCGGCTGCACAGCACGAACTTCACCTCGTCGCGGGCTGTCAGGTGGTCCAGATTCGCCCACGCATTGCGATCGCACTCCCCACTGTCGGGCGTTTTCAGATCCATGATGCGGATCACTCGCGGGTCGCACCCACTGACGTCAAGGCTCCCGCTGGTCTCCAACAGCACCGTGCGGCCGCGGTCGCACAGATACGTCATCAGCGGATGCACGTTCGTCTGAAGCAGCGGCTCACCGCCGGTGACCTCCACCAGATCGCAGTCGTAGTGCTCGACCTCCTCGACCAGTTCGCCGATCGTCCGCCTTGCTCCACCGTGAAACGCATACTCCGTGTCGCAGTAGTCACAGCGCAGGTGGCAGCCGGTGAGCCGCACGAACACGCAAGGCCGGCCGGCGTAGGTGCTTTCGCCCTGCACTGAGTAGAAAATCTCGTTGACCATCAGTGTTCGATGCATTCGGTCGCCCCATTCACGCCCATCACGCCTCCGGCCCTCCTCGCCTCGACGGCCGCCCGGCATGTCGCACGGGGCATCCTATTCAGACCCCTGAGGACAAATCCAGTCAAGCGCTTTTTCCCGGATGCCGTCCCCCTCAGCCGCCCAGCAGTGGATCGCATTCGTATCGCCGTCCGCGACCGCTGCGCCGATCGTCCCCCTGCTCCTCAACGTTCGCCAGCAGGGCCCCGGCCGTCATCTCCAGTACCGGGTGAACCACGTCCGCATCAAGGTCCACCAGCGGCCGAAGCACAAACCATCGGTCGTGCATCAGCGGGTGCGGAATGTCCAGCAGTCCGTCACTCCGCACCTGCCTACCGAAGAGGACGATGTCCAGATCCAGTACCCGCGGCCCCCAGCGGATGCGTGTACCCGACTTCACACCTCGGCCCGCCTGATGTTCGATCTTCTGCAGGTGTCCAAGCAACTCGCCCGGCGTCAGGTCCGTCTCCAGACGCACCACCGCGTTCAGGTATGGTCCCTGCCCGATCGGGCCCACCGGCGGCGTCTCGTATACTGGGCTCACCGCCACCACCAGCGTCCCCGGAAGCAGCCGCATGGCCGTCACCGCACCGCGCAGGGCCGCCTCCCGGTCGCCTTCATTTGATCCCATGGCCACGTAGACTCGCTGCATCGCCCGATTGTGGCCGCAAAGGCGGTGGGCCGCAATCGACGCCGCACGGCCTAGCGGTCCCACGATCGGGTAGTGGGTCAGTCTGAATGTTATTCCCGGTGGGGCGGCCGTCTCGGCCGCCGACGGACGGGACGCCCGTCCCACCATTTCAAGCAGACCCACTGCGCACGATCGCCGGGCCACGCGCCACGTTTTGGCCAAGGCCGTTATCCGTCTATAATGGGTAATTCGCCGTCTTCACCCCACCCATACCCGCTTCGACGCGACCATGACCACGACGCCCGTTGAGTCCGACGCCCCGCTCGACCTGGCCAAGGTCAATGCCGACCTTGCCCACGCCCAGGCCGCGGACATCGTCCGTTGGGCTGCGGAGCAGTTCGGCGACGGCCTCATCATGACCAGCAGCTTCGGGGCCCAGTCGGCCGTCATGCTTCACCTGGTCACCCAGGTGGTTCCCGACATTCCCATCGTGCTCATCGACACCGGCTACCTGTTCCCCGAAACCTATCAGTTCATCGAACAGCTCACGCGGCGTCTGCGCCTGAATCTGAAGGTCTACAACCCCGCCATCACCGCCAACCGCCAGGAGGCCCTGTTCGGCCGGCTGTGGGAGGACGGCGTCGAAGGCCTGACGCGCTACCATCAGATCAACAAGATCGAGCCCATGCAGCGGGCCCTGCGCGAGCTCAATGTCACGGCCTGGCTCGCGGGTCTGCGCGGCGGCCAGACCGACCACCGTGCCAAGCTGCGCCCTGTCGAAATCCAGGACGGCCGCTATAAGGTCCATCCGATTCTGCGATGGACCACCAAGGACGTGCACGAGTACCTCAAGACCCACGACCTTCCCTATCACCCGCTTTACGAGAAGGGCTACGGGTCCATCGGTGACACGCACTCGACCCGGCCCATCACCGCCGGCGAAGACGAGCGGGCCGGTCGTTTCAGCGGCCTCAAGCAGGAGTGCGGCCTGCACCTGCCCACCAGCGCCGAGGAAGCCGCCAGCCGCGACGCCAGCGGACTGTAGGCCTGTCGCTCGACGGCCACCATCATCCAAGCAGTTCCCGCACCTTCTGCGCCAGCGCCCGGCCAAGCTTGGTGTGTTCTTCAGCCTCGAAGTGGAAGCCGTCGATATCACTGGACCGCATCACCGAACCTGCGTCAAAGTAATCCACCCCGCAGGCGCTGGCGACGTTGCGGTAGTGCGAGGCGAACAGGCGCGACCGCGCCCCGGCGTCGGCCATCCACTCATACATGTCGGTCTTCGCCGTCACCGGCGGCGGAGCGACCAGCAGGCAACGCGGCGCCGCGCCGCCAGGTCCACAACCGCTTGCTTTGACCACCCCCGCCAGCACGCCCGCGCCCATCGCGATCTCGGCCGATGAAAGCCCGAACCGCGTCTTCAGGTCGTTGGTCCCGAGCATGATGATCACCAGATCGATCGGCTTGTGACTTATCAGGCAACCGGGCAGATACGTGCGGCCGTTGCGGTGTTCCTCGATCGGATCGTCCCACACCGTGGTGCGACCGCCCAGCCCCTCCTCGACGACCCAGTATTCGTCACCGCCGCGCTCAGCCGTCCAAGCCGCCAGTGTGTCGCGCATCACACCCGCCCAGCGCGTATGCCGATCGTAGCGCGGTCCCGTCGGGTTGTGGCCGTGCGTGTTCGAATCGCCGTAACACAGAATGGTCGGCATGGATAAGACCCTGAATCACAAGTGGCCCGAACGTCGCCCTATCATGCCCGATGCTGGCGACGGTGCAAGCGCCTCAACCTCGCCCCGCATCGCAAAAAGAACCCCGGGGGTGGGCCCCGGGGGTGCGGAGGGAAAGAACCTGGAGAGCCTGCGGCGAGATCGGGACGGCGTCAGGAACCTCCGTGTTTCGACGTTGGGTCCGCCGCCTCTGTCGCCACGCTGGCCTGTTTCCCACATCGGCGTCGATTCGGCGCTCTGGTCGGCTGCGAGCTTCCCTACCCTGCGATGCCCGTCCGATCCGTGGCCGATGCCTTTTGGCCCTTCCTCCTGCTTGAACGGCGTCGACGACCTCGACGCCCACCTGCGGTGTTCCGTCATCGCGCCCCGCGGGGTCGCGCCAGCTCATCCGCTCAACTGCATCCCATCGAGTGTCCACAATTCAGGCATTTGTAGCATGTGCCGTTGCGGACAGTGATCGACCCGCAAACTTCGCAGCCCGGCGCGTCGGCCTGCATCTCGCGCATCGCCGCCGACAACGCCGACGACTCGGCGGCGCCAGCGGCCGGACCGACACTGAGGCGTCCTGCCGTCGATCCGGCCGGCTGCGGCGCTGCCGGTGACTTCACAACGATCACGGGCTGGGGCTTGCTGCCGTGACCATTGCCGTTCCCGTGACTGTCGTCGTGGGCGTCCACATGCCCACGAGATTTCGTGTCCATCTCTTGCGGCGCGACCGGCTCAACGTCCAGAGGCTCCGACGGCTTGCGGTCCTTCGTGTTGCCCCATGTCTGAGCCAGGCTCTCTTTTGGCCCAGACGGCTTGCTCCGCCTGGGCGCGTTCGCCTCCCGGTAACCGGGAATGAACTCCATGCCCAGCCAGCGGAAGATGTAATCCACCAGGCTCTTGGCGAAGGGGATGTCCGCATTGTGCGTCATGCCCGACGGCTCAAAGCGCTGGTGCGTGAATTTGTTGACCATCGACTCCACCGGCACGCCGTACTGCAGGGCCACACTGATGGCCGTCCCAAGGCAGTCCATCAGCCCGCCGATGGTTGAGCCTTCCTTGGCCATCGTGATGAACACCTCGCCCGGTGTGCCGTCGTCGTACAGGCCGATCGTCAGATAGCCCTCGTGGCCGGCGACGTTGAACTTATGTGTCAGGCTCCGTCTCGTGTCCGGTAGCCGCCGACGCAGCGGCCGCTCGACGATCCGCTCGACAATCTTTTCCACCGGGGCCGGTGTGCTAGTCGCCGCATTCGCAATCCGGTCGGCCACCGCCGCCACCTCGGCGGAAACTTCCTCTTTTCCCGCTTCGATGCCCTCCTCGTCCTCGACGTCCTCGCTGTCGGCCGAGGCGTTCAGAGGCTGGCTCAGTTTGCATCCATCGCGATACAGGGCGTTGGCCTTCAGCCCAAGTTCCCAGCTCAGGCGGTAGGCCGCCTTGATGTCGTCGATCGTCGCCTCGTGGGGCAGATTGATGGTCTTGCTGATCGCCCCGCTGATGAACGGCTGGGCGGCCGCCATCATGCGGATGTGACCGGACGGCTCGATGAAACGCCGACCCGTCCTGCCGCAGCGGTTGGCGCAGTCGAACACCGGGTAGTGCTCCACCTTCAGGTGTGGCGCCCCTTCGATCGTCCCCGTCCCGCAGATCAACCGGTTGAGCGTCTCGACCTGCGGCCGTGAAAGCCCCATCGCGCCAAGCAGATCCGCCTGTCCGACCAACCCCAGACGCTGCATCGCCTCCTCGCCCAGCGTCCAGGCGTTGAACACAAAGCTCAACTCCATCGCGCCGCTCAGCGCGTTGGTGATCTTCTCCAGATCCGCTTCGGTAAACTTCCTGTCCTTCAGCCAGCCGGCGAAGGTCGCCTGCTTCTCATCGAGTCCCGGCATCGGAACGTCAAGACTCAGCGCCCCCATCACGTACGTCAGAATCTCTCGCACGGGCTGTTCGTCATAGCCCAAGGCAACAAGCGCCGGCCGCAGCGACTGGTTGGCGATCTTGAAATAGCCCCCGCCCGCCAGCTTCTTGAACTTCACCAGAGCGAAGTCCGGCTCGACGCCCGTCGTGTCACAATCCATCAGCAGGCCGATCGTCCCCGTCGGGGCAATCACTGTCGTCTGCGCGTTGCGGTAGCCGTGTTTCTCGCCCAGCTTCACCGCTTTGTCCCAGGCGCCCCGGGCGTGCTTGAGCAACTCCGCCGCGTTGGCCAGGTTCGGCCACTGGCCCTCGTCCATGATGAGCTGCGTCGCGTCGATCGGCACCGGCCGGATTTCCAGACCCTCGTAGTCGCCCAGCTCGTGCGGATACGTCGACGCGTCGCGCGGCACGCCGTGCGCCGCGCGACGGTGGTTGCGCATCACACGCATCATCGACTTGCCGTTCTTCTCGAAGCCGGGGAACGGCCCAAGCTCGCCGGCCATCTCCGCACTGGTCGCGTAGCTCTGGCCGGTCATGACCGCCGACAACGCTCCACAAATTGCACGACCGCGGTTCGAGTCGTAGGGAATGCCCGCCTGCATCAGCATCGCGCCCAGGTTCGCGTAGCCCAGACCCAGCGTCCGGAATTCGTAGCTGAGCTTCGCAATCTCCTCGCTGGGGAACTGCGCCATCAGCACGCTGATCTCCAGCACCACCGTCCACAGCCGCACTGCATGCTCGAAGCCCGCGAGGTCGAATCGCCTCTCCCTCGCGTCGTAGAACTTGAGCATGTTCAGCGACGCGAGGTTGCAGGCCGTGTTGTCCAGGAACATGTACTCGCTGCACGGGTTGGAGGCGTTGATGCGGCCGGACTCCGGACACGTATGCCACTCGTTGATCGTCGAGTCGAACTGCACGCCCGGGTCGGCGCAGCGCCACGCGGCATAGGCGACCTGGTCCCACAGGTCGCGGGCCCGCAGCGTCTTGATCAGCTTCCCGCTGGTGCGGCCGACGAGCTTCCACTGGCCGTCCTCGTCCACCGCGTGGAAGAATTCGTGCGGAATGCGCACAGAGTTGTTCGAGTTCTGCCCGCTGACGGTTTGGTACGCCTCGCCGTTGAAATCGTAATCCAGCTTCAGCCCCAAGTGCTCAGCCGCCTCCTTCTGGTCCTTGCCCAGGTGCTTGAGGCCCTCGACCATCGCGGCGACCTTCACCTCTTCGCGCACCTTCCAGTTCACGAACGACTCGATGTCCGGGTGATCCAGGTCCAGGCACACCATCTTGGCGGCCCGGCGGGTCGTGCCGCCGGATTTGATCGCTCCGGCGGCACGGTCCCCGATCTTCAGCCAGCTCATCAGCCCGGAACTCTTACCTCCTCCGCTGAGGGGCTCATTTTCCGCTCGGAGCTGCGAAAAATTCGTCCCGGTGCCCGAGCCATACTTGAACAGGCGCGCCTCCCGGACCCACAGGTCCATGATCCCGCCGGGGTTGACCAGATCGTCATCGATGCTCTGAATGAAACAAGCGTGCGGCTGCGGGTGCGAATAGGCGTCGATCGCCCGCACCGTCTCGCCGGTCTTCGGATCCGTGTAGTAATGCCCCTGCGCCGGCCCGGTCAAGCCGTAGGCGAAGTGCAGCCCCGTGTTGAACCACTGCGGACTGTTGGGCGCCGCCATCTGGTTGAGCATCATGTACGCCAACTCGTCATAGAACGCCTGCGCGTCCTCACCGCCGTTGAAGTAACCGTGCTTCTCGCCCCACCAGCGCCAGCAGCCCGCCAGCCGGTGCACCACCTGCCGCACACTGCGCTCCGGACCGGTCACCGGCTTGCCGGTCTTCACGTCCTTGATCGCCTTGCCCTGCGCGTCGACCTGCGGCACGCCGGCCTTGCGGAAGTACTTGCTCACCATGATGTCCGTGGCCAGCTGCGACCAGCCCCTGGGCACCTCGGCGTCGTTCATCTCAAACACCACCGAGCCGTCCGGGTTGCTGATCCGGCTGGACCTCGTCGTCCACTCCATGCTGTCGTAGACGTCCCGTCCGGCCTCGGTGAAATGCCGCTCAATTCGCATGATCCGCCCCTGAATCTCAAACGTTTATGAATGCTGCCGCGGACGTCCGTATCCGCGACGGAATGTCATCGTCACAGGTTCACGCTCAATGTCGCCGCGGCTTCGTCGATAACGGACTGCGCTTCAACCTCGTCCAGTTCCTCGCGCAGCAGCGCCAGGTCACGTCGCGTCTGCGGATCGCGCAGCATGGCCTGCAGAATCAAGTCCCACGTCGCGCAGGCCGTCGCATCGTCACAACGACCACCATGGCTGCGAGGCACAAGCTCCCGCCACGACTCGGCGGTTTCCACATCGATTCCGTTTTCCGCATCAAGAAGCGGCACCAGCCGCAGGGCCCGTTCCAGGTCACCGGCCGCCTCGACGTACAGACGAATGCTCAATAAATGATGCATGAACCGGTCCACATCCGCTTCTTCGCGTCCACGCTTCCTGCATCGCTTCCGACTCATCGCGGCTCTCTCTTCCAGCGACCCCATCGCGTGGCAAAGCCATCGCGCCGCCCTGCCGCAGCTGGTTTGCCGCCCGCAGTGCCTTCGGGCACCTTTCCTGCATGTCACGTCCACCGGCCCGCAAGCCAAAGACACCCTGCGGAAGGCGGATCAACTGACTTGTCGCCGGGCTGAATTCCCGCCACCCGCGGCTGTCGGTCTCGGTCTGGCTGGTGCAGTCGCACCCTTGTCCGACCTCGCTCCCGGCAGCCCTCGGCGGCGGTTGCCCGACCGCTCACGTGGCCGGTCCGGAATCCTCGCTTCACCCCCGCAAAGAGGCTCGGCGGCCGGGTCATCCCACCAACGACCCTTCCGAATCGGCAATCACCAATCCTACTACTATATCTTGGGGATGCAACCTCCGGCTACACAAAATCCGGGGCCGCCTCGGACTCATCGGGCGCAAATCCAACGAACACCGATCCTTAATACGATCACATTTTTTTCATCCTTTCGCAGCCTGCCCAGGTTATCCACCGTAACCGACAGAGCACGCCAGGCCATCCCATCCAAAACGGCGGATAACAACTTTTAAAATATGGTCTTATGAGCACACCTTCGTCGCCTGTCTGCTCGAAATACCCGCCCCGTCCGAAACCTGGAGCCCACCGCCTGGAACCCGACCCCCGCCGTTCACACCGCGGCCATGAGCGTCCTGCGCACCGTGTCGAGAACCTGATCCAGCTCGCCCGCCACCTTCGCCCCGGCCGCACGGGCATGGCCCCCGCCGCCGAATCGCGCCGCCAGTTCCGCAACATTCATCGCGCCCGGCCGCGCCTTGCTGCGAAAACTCAGACGCACCCCTCCGCCGTGGCCGTCCACGCCGTTTGCACCCGCGGCACCGTTGGGATCGTTGGGCCCGATCTCCACCGCCAGCACCACCGCCTCGACGCTGCCCACCATCTGCGGCACGTCGACGAAACGCTCCGTCTCCTCGGCCCGCGCGCCTGTCTCCGCGAAGTCCGATGCGTGCAGATGCATTAAGGCGATGCGCCCGTCGGCCACCAGTTCCACGCTGTCCAGCGCTCGCCGCAGCAGCGCCAGTTTCTGCGGCCGTTCGCCCTGCTCCAGCTCGCTGTAAAGACGCGACTGATCCACGCCCCGTTCCAGCAGCCGCGCCGCCCAGCGATGCGTGCGCGCGGTCGTGTTCGAGAATCGAAACCAGCCGGTGTCGCTGGCGATCCCCACGAAAAGCGCTTCGGCCACGGTCGCGTCGAAAAGCACGCCAGGCTGGCCCGCCTGGCTTTCGAACTCCGCGATCAACTCGGCGATGAGCTCGCAGCACGCGGCCGCGCCGCCGTCGACCCATTGCCAGGCCGGCGCCATGTCGCCGTTGAAGTGATGATCGATCACCAGCGTCTTTGTCAGCAGCGGCTCGATCCGCGTCCGCATCAACGCCACCTGCGACCACGCCCGCGTGTCGACGACCACCACAAATTGCGCCTCGGTAAAACGCGTGGCCGAATCGAACAGCTCGACCGCGCTGCGGCCCGCCAGGCCGTCAAACGACCCAGGCACCGGCGGCACCAGTACGCCGCGGACCTGCTTGCCCATGCGCCGCAGCGCCATTGTCAGCGCCACGACACTGCCGAACGCATCGCCATCCGGCTTGGCGTGCGTGGCCACAACGATCCGATCGCTGGCCAGCAGGTGCTCGGCAGCCTGCTTCAGCGTCAGCTCGCGGGTCACGCAGGTCATAGGCCATCCTTCCACACGCTTCAGGTCGCCGCCGTCGCGCCCGCGGGCCTTGGGTCACATACGCCAACGGCGGCCCAGGCGTTCATGCGCCGCACCCAAGCCACGTCACGCGCAAGCTGCGCCTTAAGTCCCTCGACCGCGGCGAATCGCTGCTGCCCACGCAGCCAGCGCCGTATCTCCAACGCCACCGTCTGTCCGTACAGATCGCCCTCGAAATCCAGCAGGTGGGCTTCCACCACCCGGGCGTGTCCTTCGAACGTCGGCTTCACGCCGATGCTCACCGCCGCATCGCGCTGGCGGCCGTTGGACAGGCGGGCCACGCCCGCATACACGCCATCGGCCGGCAGCATCCGTCCCCGCAGCGCCGCCCCGTCGAGATTCATCGTCGGGAATCCGATCGTCCGCCCTCGCTTGTCACCTTCGACCACCGTCGCGCTCAAGGTGTAGGGCCGTCCCAGGCATCGGCCCACATCGACCACCCGTCCCTGCCCCAGCAGCCATCGCGTAATTGAGCTGCTCACCTTCACCACACTGTGGTCGTCGAGCGTTGCGTCCGCCGCCGCGACCACCTGCGTCTGATATCCGAACCGCTCGCCCATCGCCGCCAGCGTCCGCACATCGCCGGCCCGCTGATGTCCGAAGCGGAAGTCCGGGCCCTCGACGATCGCCCGCGGCGCGTACTTGCCGCACAGTTGCCTAAGAAACGCCTTGGGCGACATGGCCAGCATGGCCTGCGTCGGCTCCATGACGACCACCCGATCCGCGCCCGCCGCCCGCAGAAGCTTTTCGCGCTCGGCCGCATCGCTTAGCCGCGGCGGGGCAAGCTCCGGTTTCAACACCGCCAACGGCAACGGCTCGAAGGTCACCACCACCACCGGCAATGGTTCGCCGCCGGCCGCATCAGCGTTGCCCGATTCACCGACCGGCCCTCCGCCCCATTGCGCCGCCAGCGCCTGCGCCTGACGCAGAATCGCCTGATGTCCAACGTGGACACCATCGAAGTTCCCGATGCTCAGCACGCAACCTTCGGCCATAGTCCGCCCTGATCCGCATTCCGCACGCCCCAGGTCAGCGGCGCTCGCCTGTCTGAGCTAATCCACCCGTCCGCTGTTCCCCGTGTTCCCGCCACCAGTCGATGGTCCGCCTCAGGCCTTCCTCAAAGCCCGTCTTCGCTTCCCAGCCCAACAGATCCCTGGCCCGCTGAGTGTCCAGGCAACGGCGCGGTTGGCCGTCGGGTTTGCTCGCGTCCCAATCGATGCGGCCTTCATAACCGCACAGGCGGGCGATCAACTCGACCAGAGCTTTGATGGTGATTTCGCGGCCGGTGCCCAGGTTGATCGGCGTCGGCTCGTCCATGCGCTCCGCCGCCGCCAGAATGCCCGCCGCCGCGTCCTCCACATACAGAAACTCGCGTGAAGCCGAGCCCGTACCCCAGCAGGTCATCTGTTCTGCCCCGTCCAACCGGGCCTGCTCGCACTTGCGGATCAAGGCCGGAATCACGTGCGAGGTGTGCAGGTCGAAGTTGTCGCCCGGACCGTAGAGGTTCACCGGCAGCGCGACGGCACAGGCCAGCCCGTACTCGCGCCGGTAGGCGTCAAGCATCACAAACAACGCCTTCTTGGCCACGCCATAGGGCGCGTTCGTCTCCTCGGGATAGCCGTTCCACAGGTCGTCCTCGCGGAAGGGCACGGGCGTGAACTTCGGATAGGCGCATACGGTGCCCGTATGCACGAACTTGCCGATGCCCCGACGCCGGGCCTCCTCGATCAGGTGCAGCCCCATCGCCATGTTGGCGTAGAAGAACCGACCCGGATGCTCACGGTTGGCCCCGATCCCGCCGACCTCCGCCGCCAGGTGAAGCACCACGTCCGGACGAAAATCGTCGTACATGCGCACGACATCCGCCTCGCGCGTCAGGTCGTAATCGCGGCGGCGCGGCACGTGAATCTCACGGCAACCTTGCTCGCCGAGCATGCGGCAGACAACCCGCCCCAGAAAGCCGGCTCCGCCGGTAACCACGACGCGGTAAGCCGACCAGTCCCACGTGCTGTTGCGCCCGTTCGCCATGCCGACAATCATAACGCTTCACGACGGCTCACAAGGCGGACAAGGCGCCCCCTACTGATCGTGGCCGACCGTGGCGGGCAGGTCGTGGCCGGCGTCGCGCAGCGTCTTCTCCCGACGGGCCAGTTCCAGGTCCGCGTCGACCATCATGTCCACAAGCTGCTCGAAACTGACCTTCGGCTCCCACCCCAGCTTCCGCCTCGCCTTGGCCGCGTCGCCCAGCAGCAGGTCCACCTCGGCCGGCCGGAAGTAGCGCGGGTCGATCTCGACAAAGTCATTCCAGTCCAACCCCACCCGTGCGAACGCCCGCTCGCAGAACGCACGCACCGAATGCGTCTGCCCCGTGGCCACCACGTAGTCGTCCGGCTGATCCTGCTGGAGCATCAGCCACATCGCCTCCACATAGTCGCCGGCAAACCCCCAGTCGCGCTTGGCGTCCATGTTGCCCAGGTACACTTTGTCCTGCAGCCCGCACTTGATCCGCCCGATCGCCCGGGTGATCTTGCGCGTTACGAACGTCTGGCCCCGACGCGGGCTCTCATGATTGAACAGGATGCCGCACGAGGCGTGCAGGTTGTAGCTCTCGCGATAGTTGACCGTCGCCCAGTGGGCATACATCTTGGCCACGGCGTATGGTGAGCGCGGGTAGAACGGCGTGGTCTCGCGCTGCGGCGTCTCAACCACTTTGCCGAACTGCTCGCTGCTGGACGCCTGGTAGTAGCGGACCTGGTAACCCCAGCGGTCCTGGAAATCACGCACCGCCTCCAGCAACCGCAGCGCCCCGAAACCCGTCACATCGCCGGTGTAGATCGGCTGGTCGAAGCTCACGCGCACATGGCTCTGGGCCGCGAGGTTGTAGACTTCCGTCGGCTTGATGCTCTGGATGAGATTGCTCAACCCCGAGGCGTCGCTCATGTCGCCGTAGTGAAGCTGCAGACGCGGCCCGTGTTCATGCGGATCGCGGTAGATGTGTTCGATACGCTCGGTGTTGAAGCTGCTGGAGCGACGAATCAGCCCGTGCACCTCGTAACCTTTGCCCAGCAGGAACTCGGCCAGATAGGAGCCGTCCTGGCCCGTGATGCCCGTGATCAGCGCTCGACGTGGGTTCATGCGTATTCCCGATCCAGAATCCGACATTCCAAGGCCGCGATCGGCGCCCCGGCTGCTTGCTGCTTAAGTCGGCTCGCGGCCGACCAGCCCTTGACTTGTTGAGCGAATCCGTAAAATCGCCCGGGCCAACGGGTTGACATCAGTTTATCCCGCCACGGGCTGCATGGAGCGTCTTCATGGCCGATCGCACCCACCCTACCACCAGCTTCGCCGCCAAAGCCGCCCCGCAGCCGCGCGACCTGATCCCGCCCGGCCGCAGCGCTCCTGCCTTCAAGCTGCCGGATCAGCAGGGCAAAACGCATGCGCTGCGCGATTACCGGGGCCGCTGGGTCGTGCTCTACTTCTACCCGCGCGACAACACCCCCGGCTGCACGGCCGAAGCCTGCGATTTCCGCGACCGCCACGACGCCCTGCTCGGCTGCGACGGCGTGATCCTTGGCGTCAGTCCCGATGACCCCGCGTCCCACACACTTTTTGCCGACAAGTACCACTTGCCTTTCCCGCTCCTGGCCGACGTCGATCAGACCGTCTGCCGCAAGTATGGAGTATGGCGTCGCAAGACGCTATACGGTCGCGAGTTCTTGGGTGTGGTCCGAACCACCTATCTGATCGATCCGCGCGGCGTCGTCGCCCGCCGATGGGACAACGTAAAGGTAAAACAGCACATCCAACAGGTTCTTGTCGAGATGCAGAGCCGCCGGGGCTTCTGAAACCCGCACCAGGGACGCGCCAGGCCGCACGTCGCCAGCCATGGCCAGATTCAAGGCATGCCCGGTCGGTTTTGCACAGATTTCAAACATCCGCCACGCGGCGAAGGTCTGATAATCTGGGTATGATGCAGTGGTCCGCCATTTGCGGCAGGCCCGTTCAGCCGTCACCGTGGGAAACGCGGACGATTTTCTCCCGACCTTCGGTTGTGACGGCTGGTATCCACAAGGCGGCGCCTGTCGGCCGTCGATGCAACCTCCTCGGGGTGGACGTTCAACCCCTAGAGAAAGGAATCTCCAACCATGGCCAAGCGCACCACGAAGAAGAACGCCTCCGCCAAGCCCACCAGGCCATCCACCAGCGCCGGCAAAGCCAAGCCAGCCGCCTCATCTACGGCCCACACCGCCCCGAAGCTCAAGGCCTCGGAGCAGGTCAAGGCCGCCGTCGCCGCCGAGGCCAATGCCCGCCGCAACCCAGCGGCGCGGCCGACTGCTCCGACAGGAGTCTCGCCCGTGATCACCATCTCCCAGGAGGAGATCGCCGAGCGGGCCTACCTGATCTGGCTGGCCAAAGGCAAGCCGCATGGACTGGACGAGGTCAACTGGCTGGAGGCCGAAGCCCAGCTCCACCGCGCCCTCGCCCACGCGTAAGCGCACACCGTCCGTCGCCCCACCTTGGGGCCACCGGACCGCGATGCACATGGTCTACCTCGTAAGGCCATGTGGTGCGCGGCTGGTCTGCGCAGCGTGATGCAGGTGATGGTCGGGCTGCGTATCGACCAGCTCGATGGCTTTCACGTCGCGTTCAATACGTGTCCAGCCCCTCGTCCTGCGCGTCCGCGTCGCCGTCGCGCGGCGCGTCGACCACCAGCACCTCCAGCGTCTGCAGCGCCAACAGCGCCGCCTGCTGCTCGGCCTCCTTTTTCGAAGGAGCCCAGGCCGAGTCGTATCGACGCCCGTCGATCTCCACGCACACCTCGAAGCATTTGGAATGGTCCGGACCCTTCTCATCCAACAGCACGTATACCGGTGGGGCCGACAGCGACTGCTGCGCGTACTGTTGCAGCAGACTCTTGAAGTTCCGCTGGTGCGTGCTGCGATCGGCCTCGTCGATGAGCTGTCCCACGTGACGCAGGATGAACGCCCGCGCCGCCTCCATGCCCCCGTCGAGATAGATCGCCGCGATCACCGATTCGAACACCGCCGCCGCGATGCTCGTGGGCACCTCCGCGCGGCGGGTCATGCCCTTGCCCATCGTCATCACCGACACCAGGTCCAGTTCCTGGCTGATCAACGCGCAGCTGCGCCGGCTGACCACCGCGCTTTTGATTTTCGTCAGTTCGCCTTCCTGGTAATCGGGAAAACGCTCGAACAGCGTCTCCGACACCACCATGCCCAGAATCGCATCGCCCAGGAATTCCATCCGCTCATTGCTCTGCGACCGATGGTCCGCGCTGCTGGCGTGCGTCAGCGCGATCTCCAGCAACGAGGGATCCGAGAACCGATAGCCGAGGATATCCTGCGCCTTTTCATGCATGGGCCGCGATCCGATCCACGAACCCGCGACGCGAAAGGGCCCGCGGCTGGTCGCACCCCGCGCCGCAGGGTGGACACATTCAGACGTCTGACGGCTCAGTATTCTTCAGCCAGCGCGGCTTGTCAACGTTTCACCGCTTGACTACGCTTGGCCCATGACTCAGATGCACACGCTTGGCCTTGCTCTCAGGTCCCGTTTGTCGCGAGGGCTCACATCGGCCGCGCTCGCGGCGCTGGCCACGCTCAACGTCCTCGCCCTGGCGCCGGCTGACAACCCGGCGATCGTCGTCCCCGCCCAGGCCCAGACGATTCTGCCGCTCGATGGTGTTCGCGTCGGTATGCGCGGCTATGGCTTAACCGTCTTTCACGGCCAGACGATCGAACCCTTCGCCGTCGAGGTGGTGAGCATCCAGCGTGACTTCGGGCCCAGACGCGGCGTCATCTGGATCCGTTGTCCCGACGAACGCATGCAGAAGACCGGTCCGGTCTCCGGCATGTCCGGTTCGCCGATCTATCTATGGGACGATGACCTGCCCGACGACCAGCACATCCTCGGGCGGGGAGGCAAACTCATCGGCGCTTTCGCGTACGGCTACGGCCTGTCCAAGGACTGCTACGTCGGCGTTCAGCCCATCGAACTGATGCGCGGGGCCGCGGACCGGCTGACGCAGGAGCAGTCCGCTGGGGCCCCCAAGCCCGCGTCGTACGAGCGGACTCTGGCGTCGGCCCGGGCCCGCGAAATCTTCGCCGCGCAGATGCAGTCCCTGCTCCAGAGCGTGCCCCGCGCCGCGTCATCGGGCGTTGATCCCTACTGGCGGGCCCGCGCCATCTGGACGACCGTCCGCCCCGATCTGGCACACGCGCTGACTTTGCCCGCCGATCCCGCTCCCGGCGAAGTCGGTTCGCCCGTCGCCATGGACGGCTTCGCGGCACCCCAGGCGCTGCGGCCGCTGGCACTACCTTTGATGACCCCCGTTCCCGCTGACGCCGCCATCTGCCGGCTGATCGCCCCCCTTGGCTTGATGCCCCTGTCCGCCGGCGCCGCGCCCGCCGGCCTGGCGACCCAGCCGCCACCTAACGTGGATCTCGCGCAGCTGCGTATCGCGCCCGGAAGCGTGCTCAGCGTGCCCCTGGCGTGGGGTGATCTGAACCTCGCCGCCGCCGGCACCGTCACCGATGTCCTGCCCGATGGGTCGGTCCTCGGCTTCGGCCACGCCTTCCAGGGCATCGGTCAGATCGCCATGCCCATGGCCGGCGGCTTCGTCCATTTCATTCAGCCAGCCCTCAATAACAGCTTCAAGCTCTCCGGTTCCGGTCCGATCGTCGGCACCCTCACCCGCGACGAGCCCTCGGCCGTGGCCGGACGATCCGGCATCGAATTCGAAAGCGCGCCTGTCCGCGTCCAGGTGACCCTCCCCGGACGCGAGCCGCTGCTATACCAGTACACTGCCGTCCGCGACCGCACGTACATGGCGACCATCATCACCACCCTGGCCCTTCAGAGTGCCGTGGCCGAGCGCGCCTTGCCGCCCGATCACACCCTTGTCATCGACGGCAGCATCACCTTGCCCGGTGACCGCAGCCTGACAGTCGCCAGCCAATCGGCCATGGGCGGCACGTACAAGTTGATTATGGAGCTGTTCCCCACGCTGGGCGCCCTGGCCGCCAACCCCTTCGAGGCGGTGCTGCCCGAGGCTGTTGACCTGCGCATCCAGGTGATCGACGAAGTCCGCTCGCTGGAGCTGACCCACGTGGCCGTCAGCCCCCGGCAGGTCATGCCCGGACAGACCGTCTCCCTGGCCGTGCGCTTCCAGACTTACCGCGGGCCGGTGCGCGACCACACCTACAAGATACGCATCCCCGAGCATCTGCCCGACGGCGATTACCAACTGGCGGTCAGCGGCCCCGACGGCTATTTCAGACAATTGGTGATGTCCAGGCCGCACCTGCTGGATGCAACCCGCCTCGACGAACTGCTGGACGTCCTGGAGATGACCGCCGCCATTCCCAGCCAGACGCTCTTCGTCACGCTGGTGGGTCTCAATGGCGGCGTCGCCATCGGCCGCAACGAATTGCCCGCCCTGCCGCAGAGCCGCGCCGCCATCATCGCCGACAAGAGCCACACCCTGGCCACCGCTTTCGCCACCATGCACACGCACCGTATCCCTGTAGACGGCTTGCCGGAAGGGTCATTCGCCGTCGATCTCACCGTCCGCGCCAACCCGGCGAACGTTGAATGACGCGTCTTGTTTCCATGCTTCACGCCTCAATGTGCATCGCCCGCGCCGTCGCCCGCAAGCACCGGACCCGGACATGAAGGAATTCGGCTGATGATCCCACGCCGCCTCCCATCCATCTCTCGTGAACGCACCCGCCGCGGGCCTCTCGCCCGCTGGATGCCCACGCTTCTGTCCACCGCCGCGGTCTTGCTCGCCGGCGCCTCCACGCTTCAGGCCATCCACCCCCAGACCTGGACGCACACCTCCGAGGCCGACTTCGCGGGCGGCGACTTCGACGGCACGGTCGTCACCAACCTCGGCGATATCGAGCTGGCCATGCGCAGCCGCCCCGTCGCCGAAGATCTCGCGCCGTCGACGGCCATCTTCGATGTGCTCATGCTCGACAAGACGTCCGCCCTCCTGGCCGCGGGACCCGAGGCACGCCTCCTGCACTGGAATGGCCAAGGCGCCACGGAGCTGCTGACCTTGCCCGGCGAGCAGATCTTCCGCATGGCCATGTGGAACGGAAAACCCCTTCTGGCTGTCAGTGGCCCGTCACCGCGACTGGCTGTCTGGGATGGAAGCGCCCTGCGCACGCTGGTCACACTGCCCACGACGTTCCCGGCCGATGAAGCCGCGCAGCCGGAAACGGACGGCGATCCCCAGGACGCCGACGCCGACTCGCCGCAAACGCGGCCCGACATGGATGCGGGCGAATCCGACGCGGGCCAGATGGACAGCGAGGACGGCGCCAAGCGGCTGCGCTACATCTGGGACATCCTCGTCGACGGCCCGCACATCTACCTGGCCACCGGCCCGGGCGGACGCATTCTGCGTGTCGACGATCCCGCCGCCGACCAGCCGATGGTGACCTCGCTGCTGGAGACCGGGCAGGAAAACGTCCTGTGCCTGGCCCGACGCGGCGACGGCGCCCTGTTCGCCGGCACCGACGCCGAAGGCCTGGTCCTGCGGATCGACAACCCCACCGCTCAACCCGACGCCATCCACAGCTTCGTGGTCTATGACGCCGTCGAGCCGGAAATCGGCGCCCTGCTGGCGACCTCGGACGGCAATGTCTATTTCGGCACTGCCGATGCCGAGCAGGCCCGACCCGGCCGCCTCGAGGGCCCCACCGAGGAGCCCGACGGCCGCCCCGCCGAGACCGGCGACCTCACGTCGGATGCCGCCGAACAAAGCTCGTCCAACCTGCCGGCCGACGACGCCAGCGACCTCGATCTTGACCCCGAGGCGCCCTCCGAGGCGGCCACGGAAGCCTCGCCTGCCGACGCGCCCGACGCAGACCAGCCCCGCCAGCCCACCGCCCAGCAGCGCGACGCCCTGCGCGATGTGATCCGCGACCGGCTGCTCAAGGCCCGCCGCAGCGGCGCGATGAAGCCCGGCCGCGCCACCACCGGCCCGCGCGACCCCGGCCAGACCCCGCCCTCCACCCGGCCGCGCCTCCGTGCCCCCGCCCCCGACAAGCCCGGCGAGGGCAACGCCGTCTACCGCCTCGACCCCGACGGCTTCGTCTCCGAAGTCATGCGCGAGTCGGTCATGATCCTCGCCCTCATCGAGCATCGGCCCACACCGGACACCCCCTTGTCCCTGGCGGTGGCCACCGGCAACGAAGGGCAGGTCTACCTGGTGACGCCGAAGACCGGCAAGGTTAGCATGCTCGTCGATCTCGATGCGCAGCAAGTAACGGCCCTGCTGCCCGACGCGACCGCGGGCGGACTGGTGGCGGCCACAGCCAATCCCGCTTCGTTGCTGACCCTCGATGGCCGTGCGGCCGCTGCGGCTGCCCAAGGCGCCTACACCAGCCTCCCGCTCGATGCCGGCCAGATCGCGCTCTGGGGCATGTTCCAGCTCACCGCGACCACCTCCGCAGGCGCCGACGTCGTCGTCCGCACCCGCAGCGGCAACCTCGCCGAGGCTGACGATCGCTTCTGGTCTCCCTGGTCCGAACCGATCGCCCTGACGGCCCCGGCGGCCGATCCGCTCGCGCCCCGCATCGGTGAAGTCACCAGCCCCCCGGCCCGTTTCCTGCAATACCAGCTCACCCTCAGCGGCGGCCCCGATGCGGATCCCGCCGCTGGACCCCGCGTCGTACAGGTGGCCATCACTCGCGTCGTCCCCAACCTGCCGCCGAAAATCAATTCCCTGACCGCCGCTTACTCCGACAAGAATGACCGAGACAACAAACCGCAGCCCCAGGGCGTCCTGACCCTCGAATGGGAGGCTGTCGACCCCAACGAGGACGCCCTCAACTACACCCTCGAATACCGCCGAGCCGACGCCGAAAGCTGGCTGCCCCTCGCCGACGATCTGAGCGATACCAGCTACGAGTGGGACACCCGCCGGGCCCCCGACGGACGCTACATCATCCGCCTCACCGCCTCCGACGCCCCGGACAACCCCGGCCCGATGGCCCGCCTGACCGCCCGCAGCAGCGAGCCGGTGGTCGTCGACAACACCCCGCCTCAGCTCGATGCGCCCCCCACCGTGAGCCGTACGGCCGACGGGCTGACCATCACCGCCGCCTTCCGCGACGCCCTGTTGCCCATCCGCGAAGTGCGATACGCCCTGGACAGCACCGACGACTTCAAACCCCTCCTGGCCGACGACCTCATCTACGACTCGACACGCGAGGGTGTCACCGTTACAATCCCGGACCTTTCGCCCGGGCCCCATGTGGTGGTGCTGCGGGCCACCGACGCCCAGGGCAATGCCCTGCTGCACGCGATTGAAGTCCCCGGCCGCTGAGGAGCCTGCGATGTCGATTCACTACCCCAAGCGCAAGAGCAACGTCAAGCGCCGCAACAAGTTCGGCTTCCGCGCCCGCATGAAGAGCCGGCACGGCCGCAAAATGCTCAACCGCCGTCGCGCCAACAAGCAGAGCCTCAACGTCCGCAGCACCTATTGAGCACGCCCCCGCGCGACCCTCTCACGCCCCGCGCCGACCCGATCCGGGCTATTTGAACAGTTCGAGACGTTCCCACGGCCCCCAGCGGTAGCGTCCCCATTGGGTGACGGCCAGGATGATGATGTAGGCCGTCGCGCCGACCCAGGGACCAAGGCTGCCCCACTGCGGCCGCACCAGCGCCAGCACCCACGACAAGCCCAGCAACACCGCGCCCACGAGCAGCACGTTGACCAGCGCGATCCACTGCGTGTCGCCGGCACCGCGCAGGGCGCTCATATAGGTGATGTTCATCGCGTCCGACACCTGGAAGATGGCGGCGCAGATCAGAATGCCCGCGCCGACGGCGATAACGTCCGGATCGTCGCTGAGCAGACCCACGAATCCATGCCGAAATACGAAGAGGGCCAGCCCGATCGTTCCCATGTAGAGCATGAGCATGCCCAGGCACCAGTGCACAAAACGGCGGGCCTGGCCAGGCCGGCTCTCGCCCAGGCATTTGCCCACAGCCGATGTCAGGGCCGCCCCCATGCCCACGGCCGGCATGAACGACAGCTCCATGAACTTGAACGCGATGTTGTTCGCCGCCAGATGCGCCGTGCCGAACATGCCCACGAGCAGATTGGTGAAGATCGCCCAACCGACGATGTCGGTGCTGAACTGCACGCCCATGGGCAACCCCACGCGCCCGAGGCGAAGCAGGCGCGGCTCACTGAAGCGACGCATGCGCCACACGCCGAAGTCGTGGCGATATCCAGGTAAAAACATCCATGCGCCAAGGATGGCGAAATTCAGAAAACTGGCCGCGACGGTCGCCCAGGCGGCGCCGGCGACGCCCAGGGCGGGAAAGCCAAAATTGCCGAAAATCAACACATAGTTGGCTAGCGCATTGAAAACATTGGCGACGACCGTCGCGATGAAGCCGACGGTGGGCCGGTGGATGCCGTTGAAAAAGCCGCTGACCGCGACCGCGCCGATCGCCGGGCCGATATGCAGCAGGCCGATCTGCGCGTAGGTGATCTCCATGTCGCGCACGGCCGGCGGATGATCGATCCAGTGAAAGACCACGGGCAGGATCGGCCAGAGCACGAGAACCAGAACACCGAAGGCGGCGCTGACGTAGACGCCCTGCCATGTATAGGCGGCGCACTCATGTAACTCGCCGCGGCCGAAACACTGCGCGACCAGTGTGTTGACGGCCTGCACCAGACCCATGCCGAAGCTGACGGCGCAGAAAAGGATGATGCCGGCGGGCATCATCGCGGCCTGGGCGTCGGTGCCCAGTTGCGAGACCATGGCGAAGTCCACGAAGCTCATGACCGTGCGCGAGACCATCGAAGCGATCATCGGCCCGGCCAGCAGCAGAAGCTGCACCGGAACCGCCCGCCGCGTCGGCAGGGCCACCGCTGTTGTGTCAATCGTCGTCGTCATGCCACGCGCCCCAAAGAGCAACCCCGGCTTCAGTGGCCGGGGTTGCGGACGACTGCAGATTCCTGAGCTGGGGACGGCCTGTCGGGCCGGTCACACCGACGCCACCGCCTTGTAATAATCGGGCATCGGTTCGCCCTGCTTGCGCCAGTGCTTGATGACGGCGTCGGCCTTGCCGGCGCTGTTGAGCACGTGCAGCTTGCGCTTGACCATGTCGATGATGGCGTCGCGCCCGGGGCCCAGGTACTTGCGCGGGTCGAACTCGGCGGGCTTGGTGGCGAAGACCTCGCGGATCTTGGCCGTCAGGGCCAGACGCAGATCGGTGTCGATGTTCACCTTGCACACACCGTACTTGCGAACGGCCATGGCGATCTGGTCTTCGGGCACGCCCATCGCATTGGGCATGTTGCCCCCATACTTGTTGATCAGGTCGATGAACTCCTTAGGCACGCTGGATGAGCCGTGCATCACCAGCGGCAGGCCGGGGCAGGTCTTCATGATCTGTTCGATGCGGTCGAAGGCGAGTTTCGACTCGTGCTTGAACTTGTAGGCGCCGTGGCTGGTGCCGATGGCGACCGCCAGGCTGTCGATGCCGGTACGCTTGGTGAAGTCAGCCGCCTGCTGCGGGTCGGTGAGGAACTTCTCGATGTTCTTCTGATACTCCTCGGCGTCCAGGCCGACGACGTCCTCCTCGATGCCCCCGAGCATGCCCAGTTCCGCTTCGACGACGACGCCCGCCGCGTGGGCCTTGTCGACCGACGCCTTGGTGACGGCCACGTTTTCTTCGTAAGGATGGTGCGAACCGTCGATCATCACGCTGGTGAAGCCGTCGGCGATGCACTGCTCGACGAGCTTGACCGTATCGCCGTGGTCCAGATGGATGCAGATGGGCACGTCGGGGTATTCCTCGACGCAGGCGTCAATGATCCGCTTGAGGAAGCGCATGTTGGCGTACTGGCGGGCGCCCTTGGAAATCTGCAGGATGCAGGGGCTCTTTTCGGCCGCGCAGGCCTCAATGATGCCCTGGGTGATCTCCATGTTGTTGACGTTGAAGGCGCCGACGCCGAAACCGCCGTCGTAGGCCAGGTCGAACATGGGCTTGCTGGTCATGAGCATGATTCGAACTCCTCGGGGGTCGCTGAAGGTGGGTCCGTCGCCCCGGGGTCCGTGTTCACGGCCCCCAGGCGGCGTGGCGACAGTATAGCGTCGGCTCCGGAGCGTGGCATCCGGAGACGATGGCGTCAAAAGAGTCAGCGACCAGGCGTCAGGCGGCGCGACGGGCGCGTCGCTGCAGCAGCCAGGGGGCGGCCGCGAGCCACAAGAGGCTCGTCGGCTCGGGGATCACGGTGCCGGTGACGAACTGGAAATTTTCGACCGTCCCTTCGGTGGTGAACGCCAGCGGCTTGTTCTCAGCGATGTTCCATGCGCCCCGGACGCTGCCGACCAGCTTGCTGTCCTTGTCGAACTCCTTGTAGACGTATTCGATGGTCCCGAAGCTGAACTCGACGATCTCGGTGGGCAGGTCGCCGCCAGCGATGGCGCCGGTCTGAAAGCGGCTGATGACGACGTTGCCGAGAATCCACTCGGCGAAGGTGCCCTTGGCCTTCTCCGCGGCGTCGACAATGCTGAGCTTGACCTCGTCGATGTGTTCACCCTTGATGGCGGACTCGAAAAGCTTAGGCGAAGCTTTGCTGGCCTTGGCCTTGATCTGAAAAGGTGAGAAGACCGTCTTGCCCCCGGCCGCGCCGCCGCTGCCGCTGGTCTGCTGGGTGATGGTCACATTCAGGCTGAAGGCGTCGACGGAAATCGTCTTCTCGAAACCTTTCTCGGTGACCGGCCCGTCGATTCCGTCCACGCGCAGGTACATCAGCAGCGCGGCGTCGGCCTGCTGGCCGCAGACGAGGGCCAACCCCGCCACGATGATCCACATCAATCTTTTCATGCCACTTCCTTTGTTGGGAGTCCAGGGAGAAAAACACGCCAAACAACGCACAGGCTCACCATCGGGCCTACCACGGCCGATGGCCAGGAGATAACCTTCAGCCGCCGTTCCTGCGGAAACCGCCCGGACGCCGGCGCGCCGCCTGCCCCTTCGCGTTCCCTGTCAAAAGGCCCACCACCCCAGGTCTGGTATGCCCGCCGGGAGAGAGGTGACGGCACGCGCCGAGTGTAGTGCCTGGCCGCATCTGGACGCAAGGATTTTATGCAGCCGCACTTACAGAAGTGCATGCTATCTTTAACACCGCCGACACAGTGCTGGCGCGCACAGGACGCGACCACCCGGAACGTCGACGGCGGTCGACGCTGACCCGCTAGAATGGCCCCATGCTCCGCAGCACACCCGAGTGGCAGGCTTTCGAACGCGAGCAGATCCGCCGCCAGCCGCAAGGCTACCATCGCAACGCGCCGACGTTCGCGGCCATGGTGCGCTGGGCGCGGAAGATGGGGGCCCTGCCGCTGAAGGAGCCGCTCGATGGGATCGAACACGACATCCGGCTCGCCAAGGCCCTCAACACCCGACTTCGAACGCCTCCTGATCGATCTCGCTGAGGCATTCTCCGCTGCCCGCATTCCCTACATGGTCATCGGCGGTCAGGCCGTGCTGCACCACGGCCGGAGCCGTTTCACCCATGACGTCGATCTGACGCTCGGCATTCCGATGTTTGACGCGGATAAGGTCATCGAGCTACTGAAGAAAATCGACATCCATCCGTTGGCGGAGGATCCGATGCAGTTCGTGCGTATGACGCATGTACTCCCGAGCAGGAGCCGCACCCTTGATCTCCGTGTGGACATGAGCTTCACCGACTCGCCCTACGAGCTGCAGGCCATTGCCCGCGGCGTGGACGTGGTGCTCGACGGGGTTCCCGTGCGCTTCGCGTCGGCGGAGGATCTGGTGATTCACAAGATCCTCGCCGGACGTCCGGTCGACCACCAGGACGTCGAGGGCATCCTGCTCAAGAATCCGCGGATCGACGCGGCCGACATCCGCACCTGGCTGGCCCGGTTCGCCGAGGCGCTCGAACAGCCCCTGGTCGAGGCATTCGACGACCTCTGGCATCGCACGCGGGACTGAACCCCGTCAGCCGCACCCGTCAGATGCCGTTGCCTTCCAGCAGGCGTTCGGTCGCGGTGCGGTAGTGCGTGATCGCCGCGTCCTTGTCGCCGCGAATCTCGGCGATGCGGCCCAGGTAATAGTGCGTGCGCGCCGGGTCGGGATTCAGCAGCAGCGCCTCGCGCAGGACCGGCTCGGCCGCGTCGTAGTCGCTCTGGTGGAACAGCACGATGCCGTGCATGAGCTTGCCTTGCCGGCTGGCGGGATCGGCGGTCAGCACCTGATTCACGATCGCGGCCGCGTCCTCCACCTGCTTCATCGCCAGTTTCAGCGCCGCGAGATCGAGCAGGATGTCGGCCTGATCGGGCGCGATTCCCAAGGCGGTGCGCAGTTCCTTCTCAGCGTCGACGCGCAATCCTTTGGAACGCAGCAGCGCCGCCGCGGCGCGGTGCCGCTCGGCCCGGTCCAGCGGGCGGTTGTGCTCGAAACGCTCGGTGGTCAGCAGCCGCTCCAGCTCCGCGTCGTCGATCATGCCTAGGGCGCGTCGCACGTGGGCGGAGAGCATGTCCGGGTAGTCCGAACGGTGACCGGCGATAATCTTCACCAGCCGCCCTTCCCGGTCGACGACCAACGTCGTGGGCAGCACGATCACACCCAGATCGCCGTAAAGCTGGCGATTGTGGTCCAGCAGCAGCGGCTCATGGACGCCGGCGGCATCGCGAAACTGGCGGAAATAATCCAGGCGCGTCGTGTCGGCGGTGGCCATGAGCACCGCCAGATCGTCGCGGCGCAGCTGGACTCGCAGCTCGTGGGCCGCCATCTGGGCCTTCTCGCTGCTGGTCTGTTCGGCTGAGACGACCACCAGCACCACCACCTTGCCGCGCAGCGACTGGGCCGTCACTTCCTGCCCGTCGAGCGACGCAAGCGTGAAGTCGGGGATCGTCTCCGCCTCGGCGATGTTGCGCAAGCGGTCGGCCCGGGCCGCCACCACCAAACACAGCGCCGCGAGCAAACCGATGCCCAGGCCACGGCGCCGCGGCATCCTCATGGAACGTGGGTTGGACTTCATGGATTGGACTCCTCCGGACTGGGGGGCGTCGGCTGGGGTTGACCTTCAGCCGACTCGGCGTATACGACGGGCCGGACGCGGTCATAGGCATACGGCAGGTGGCAACCAGGGGCGCACGACCCGCCGTCATCACGTTTTTCGTAGTTGATGGGGAGCTGCCAACCCCCCGTGCCGAATGGCACGGCATCACGAATGTGTTTCTCTCGGCTGCTGGCGTGGGTCTCGTGGCAGGCACGGCAGGTGCGACCCTTGTCGCGATGCACGTGCAGGTAGTGCAGGTTCACCTGCCCGTTGCGGAAGTCGGTGAGCGCGGTGGTCTGCTCGTCGCGCACGATCTGGGCGTCGTGGCACATGAAGCAGAGGGCGTAGCTCTGTTCATCGAACGGCGCGTAGAATTTGGCCGGGTACTCGCGCGTGAGCAGGCGGAAATTGTCCCCGCCGTGGATCACGTGACAGGCGGCACAGTTGTCCTGGGCCACCGGCCCATGCAGGCTCTTGCCGCTGGCCAGCACCTTTTTCATGTTGCCCAACGTGGCGCCGTCGGGCATGGGAATTTCACGGTCGTGGCACTCCATGCACAGATCGAGCATCTTTCCCTTGAGCACGCGCGGTTCATTGCTGGCGTGCGGCTCGTGGCAGTTGAGGCAGGCCCGGTCGGTGACGACGGCGTCGTGCTTGGTCCTGGCCTCCTCGACCTGATGTTTGATGGTCTCATGGCAGCTGAGGCAGAGAACCTGCGGTTGCTGTCGCACCATCATGGGCTGATCCGAGGCGTGGGCGTCGTGGCACACCTGGCAGTCGACCGCGGCCGGCCCGTGAACGTAGCGGCTATTGAGAATCTGTTCGCGCGTTGACGCGTGGCAGGCGACGCACACCTGAGCCCCTTCGGCATTGAGCAGATTGGGGTATTGCGAGGCATGCGGCGTGTGGCAAGCGCCGCAGACGCCCGCCGCCACCGGGCCATGCACATACCCGCGCCCGCCGATCACGTCCTCATGGCACTGTCTGCACAACGCGTCGGCCGATGCGGCCCGCAGCATTGAAAACGTCGCCCCGCCGTGCGGGCTGTGGCATTGGAGACAGTCGCCGTCCCGCATCGGCTTGTGGATGACCTTCATGCCCTCGGTCTGCGGCTCATGACAGAAAGTGCACATGGCCTGGGCCTCACGGGCCATCGTGAAAGTATGAGCGGTGGGATCGGCCGGCACGTGGCATGCGTCGCAGGCGTTGACCGTCACCGGGCCGTGGACGATTTCGTGGTCCTTGACGGCAGCGTGACAACCGCCGCTGGTGCAATCGGCCGGCGCGATGGTGACAGTGGGCCGATCCGTGGCGGCTCCCATGACCGCGGCCAGCAGAACGACCCCCGCGCCGCCCGGGCCCAGCCGACTGACAAACCTGCTTCGATACCGTCGCGGGTGACACTGTCGCGTCATGGAGCACCTCCCGGCGCGCCTGGACGGGCGCCGTCTTCCGTCATGCTGGCGGCGCGACGGTAAGTCTTGGCTTCGTGGCATCCCGGAGCGCACGAGCCGCCGTCGGCGCCCTTCTGGTAGTTGATGGGTAGCTGCCAGGCGGTGTCTTCAAAAGGCACCGTTCGTGCCATGTGGTTGGGCAGGTCGCTGGCATGCACCTCATGGCAGGTGCGGCACGTGCGGCCGCGCTGGTCGCGATGCACGTGCAGGTAATGCAGGTTGCGCTGCCCGTCGCGGAAGCCCGTGAGTGCCTGGGTCTGAGCGGTCATGACCAATTGCTCGTCGTGACAGCCGAAGCACAGCGCATAGTTGTCCACGTCGAAGTCGGCGTAGAAAGACTGGGGATAGGGCTTGGTGAGCAGCGCGTTGTGCCGCGAGCCATGCACCTCGTGACAGCCGGCGCACTGCCCCGCCGCCACCGGGCCATGCAGGTTCGACCGCCCGATGATTCGCGTCTTCATGTCCGCGACCAGCCGGCCTTCGGGCGTCGTCTGCGGACGATCGTGACAGGTGTAACACAATCGATCGCCGCGGTCGCGCAGCAGCTTCTCGTAGCCGGCGGCGTGTGGGTCGTGGCAGGCCGCGCAGGCGCGGTCCTCGACAACGGCCGCGTGCCGTACTGTCGCCGCTTCGACAATCCGGGCCAACGGCTCGTGGCACTGCATGCAGCCGTCGGCGACCGCGGTCTTGAGCAGAGGTTGATGATCGGCCGCATGCGGCTGGTGGCAGGTGAGGCAGTCGGCGGCAGCCGGCTCGTGACCGTGATCGGCCGCGGCCATCTGACGCTCGATTTCGGTATGGCACTGGAAGCAGTGCCCGGGCCCCTCCCCACCGCGCAAAAGCCGGGCGTTGTCGGCGCCATGAGGCGCATGGCAGGCGACGCACTCGCCAGCATCGACCGGCCCGTGGGTGTAAAGCCCCTCGGGCATCGTGTGGCATTGCAGGCACAGGGCCTGAACCGACGCGGCCTTGAGCAGATAGTTGGTTGACGACGCGTGCGGATCGTGGCAGCCAATGCAGCCGACGGATTCAAGGGCCGCATGCTTGTGGGTGTGCCGCGCCGAGGCGTTGTGGCAGTAGAGACACAGATCGTCGCCCTCGCGCGTGAGCGGATAGACGTGCCCGCCGACGTCCGGTTCGTGACAGACCTGGCAGTCATCGCTGCCGACCGGGCCATGCGGATGGGCCCGGGAGCGGAAGCTGGCGTGGCATTCGGGCGTGATGCAGGCCGCCTCGTAAGGCAGCGGTCCATCGGGCCTCGGAGCCGGGTGGTCGGCGGCCAGAAACGGCCTCTCGGCCGCGTCGGCCAGACGGCCGTCAACATAACGGACGGAGGTGTCAGCCGTGGTCCGGCCTGACTGACGCGGACGATTCGCACCCGAACTCGTCGCCGTCTGGCCATCCCCCGGCGCCGGCTCCTCGCCGCGATCTCCGCAGCCGCCAAAGCCCATCGCCAGAACCGCCAGCAGCAAGCCGACCGTCGCGTGACGGCCCCGGTTCATGCGGCCCACCAGACTGTGCCGGCTCACCTTCACGTGTGTTCTCGACGGCTGTTCATTACGGCGCGCGGCTGGCCAGCGGTTTGCCGCCGCACATCGCCACGACTTGGCTGCAGTTATCGATCCCGGCGTTGAGGGCGGCGGTGGCGTAGATCACGTTGTGGACGCCGCGGCCCAGGACGACTATGCGAATGTTGTGGCGCGCGTCATCGAGCAGTCGCTGGGCGTCGAGCTTGTCCGGCCCGTCAAGGCTCGCCGCCGCCATCGCCGCTTCCGCCCGCGTCAGAGCCGCCTCTGCGTCGGCGGTGACCGCGTCGATCGATTCCTTCCAGTTATCCAGCACGCCGCGGTATTGGATGCCGTGGCAGTAGTCGCAACGCTGCTGGGCGGCGACGTACGTCTGGCCGAGGATGCTGGCCGCCTCGCCGCTGACTTCGCGCTCCCGGTGGCAGGCGATGCAGTCCACCTGGGCCCGGAACATGGGGCTGGGCATATCGGGCACGCCGCGGGCGCCCACACCCTGGTAAAGCTGCTGCGGGCCGTTGTGCGTCATCTCATGACACTGGCCGCACTGGCCCGATTCCTCGGCGACGCGGAAGTCGCGGGCCAGCCGATGCTCGGGTGGAATGCCCGCCGTGAGGTGATGCTCGATCTGAAGGTGGCAGTGCGTGCACTCGACTTTGTGGTCGGTGACGTGCGTCTGGTGAATAAACGCTGTCTCGCCGTAGCGGTTGAGCTGCTGAGGTTGATTGTGGCAGCTCCAACACTGCTGGCGTGGCACGGCGCCGTCGCCCTTGATGGCCTCGGCGTGGCAGTTTTCACAGGTGACGCCGCGATCGAGGAAATCCGCGTGGCGAAAAACGCCGGTGGCCATGTGAATCTCGCCCTTGGGTGCGCCGTGGCAGGAGCCGCAGCCGCCGAGGGTTTCGTCGTCGCGCCCGTGCTTCACGCCCTTGAAGTGGCAGGTGAAACAGGTGTCGAGCGTGACGGTGATGTGCTGGCCCTGGACGATCTGCGAATGGCAGGAGACGCAGCGAAGCTGCTTGCCGCGGCGCAGACCCTTGAGGTGCGGGGCGTGGTCGAAATGGATCTTGATCGTCTGGCCGCGCTGCGTGGCGACTTCCCACTCGGAAAGACCTTCCAGCAGGCGATGCTCATGGCAGCCGCTGCGCAGACAGGAGGCGTCGCGGATCTCGGCGTGCGGCTTGGAGCCGTAGGTCTCGGTCATGTACTTGACCGCCTGGCTGGTCGCCTGCCACTTGCCGTAGAGCGTCTTCTCCAGGCCGGGCTCGAAGTGACAGTCGACGCAGGGCACGTTCTTGTGCGTGGACTGATGCCAGGCCTGGAAGTAGGGCTCCATGATGTGGCAGGAGCGGCAGAACTCCGGCTGCATGGAGTATTCGGCGAAGCCGATGCCGCCGACGACGATCACCACCAGCAACAGCGTGATCCAGCCGCGCAGGGTGAACGTAAGCTTCACGTATCGTCCGCGACGCGGTCGAACGCCCAGGACGCGCTGCCAGAGCGGCCGCTTCGTGGGCTGGTCCCTGGATTCGGCTGACACGTTCTGCGGAGCATTCTCAGGCATCATGTGTTTCTCGACTAGAGCGCGCCCAGCCCGGCCAGGATGATCAGAACCACCAGCGTCATGCCCACGGTCATCGCGGCCGCGCCCCACAGCACCGCCACCGGGCGATACCATCGGGGCGGCGCGTCGACGCGGTGCTCATCGAGCCGCCCGCTGGCCAGCAGACGCTCGTATTCCGCGGGCCTCTCGTGTTTGAACTCCTCTTCCGGCAGGCACCCGGAAAACATCACGTCATCCACCGGGAACTTCTCCATGCGCAGGTGGGCGTTGAAGAAGTGGATCGTGAAGATGAAGCCGATCGCCAGCATCGCTTCGTAGCCGTGCACGATCATGGCGACGTTGAACGCCCAGCCGGGCAGGTAGTGGCTGAAAAAGACGGGGAACCACAGCACCAGGCCCGAGACGCCGATGATCACCGATCCGCCGACCTCGGCCACGTAGTCGAACTTCTCCCAGTAAGTCCAGCGGTCGAAGCGCGGCTTGTCGCCGCCGCGGAAGAACCATCGCCACATGCCCACGCAGTCCTGCACGTCCTTGACGCGCGGCAGCATGGTGGTCGGGCCGAAGAGCAGACCCCTGATCGGCGCGTGGTGGGCGCGGAAGCGTTTGAGCACGCCCCAGGCATGGGCCAGGAAGTTGGCGATCAGGAGGATGGCGAAGAACCGGTGCAGCAGGCCCGCGCCCGCCACGCCGCCAAGCATCGCGGCCAGACGCCCGGCCCACGGCTGGTCGGAGAACAGCAGCGGCAGGCCCGTGATGGTCAGTCCGAAGAACGTGATGACCACCAGGGCGTGGTTGATCCGGTCGAAACGGGTGAAGCGCCGAATGGCTTTCTCGCCAGGGTGATAGCGTTCGACCGGCCCGTGGCGCAGGCGTTCAATCAGTGAACGGACAAACCACAGCACGCTGTGGAGCCCGAAGAACCCGAAAGCGAAGCTCATCATGATCACGAAGTAGAGCCACACGCCGTGCAGCAACGGGTACTTCGCCGCGTCGCGGTAGTCGGCGTGCGGTTCAAAGCTGGCGAACTTGGCGTCGGCTTGTGGGTGGCAGTCGCGGCAGACGTTGATGCGGTGGTCCGCATGCAGACGCGAGTCAGGGTCCACGATGGGCAGGATGTCGTGCGCCCCATGGCAGTCGCTGCAGCGGGCCGCCCGGGTCTCCCCAAGGCGCGTCACCTGGCCGTGATAGCTCTGACGGTAGGTCCTGTAAAACGACGAGCGACGTCCGGCTCCGGGCGCGTCGTGACAGCCAGCGCACTCGTTGACGATGTCGAGCATGAAAGCCGGCGTACCGGCGCGGGAGATGCCGTGAGCGGTGTGGCAGTCGGAGCAGACCGGCGCCCGCGGGTCGCCGGCCGCAAGCTTCTGCCCGTGAATCGACTTCTCGTAGACCTCCGTGATGCCCACGTGGCAGGCTCCACAGGTGTCGGGCACGGCATCGCGATGCACCGTCGACTGTGGATCGGCGGCGGCGAGCACGGCATGGGCCCCGTGGCAGTCGGCGCAGGTCGCTGCGACGATCAGCCCGGCCTGGTTAAGCGCCTTGCCATGCACTGAGCCGAGGTAGCTCTCGACGCGACCGGCGCCAGGCGCGCCGTCGGCATCGGCGTGCTGGCGGTGACAGTCGCCGCAGGTCCGCACGACGTTGAGCGGGTAGGTGCGCGACTGGCGCTGATCGGCGGGCAGGATGTCGTGCGAACCGTGGCACGTTGAGCAAGCGGGCGCTTGGGGATGGCCGGCGGCCAGCACCTCAGCGTGGCGTCCGCGGCGGAACTGGACCTGCTGGGTTTCGTGGCAGCCACTGTCACAGGTGACTGGCGCCAGCTCCTGGGCGTGCGGCAGTGTCGCGGCGTCCTGGTGGCAGTCAATGCAGGCGAGGGCGTCGTGGACCGACGCGGCCAGTGTCTGCGTCGTGACCACCAAGCCCGGATGGGCGCTGGCCGGATCCTCACTCAGGGTCTGGTCCTGGTCGCGGCGGACCATCACCCCGCGCTGGGCGGCGGTCATCTGCCCGAGGCGGGCTTGGCCGTGACAGTTGGCGCACTTGCGGTTCTCGGCGGCGATCTCCGCCGCCGGCGTGATCGCCAACGTTGAGCCAGCCACACCCAGCAGCAGGCTGGCGGCAACCGTCCAGGTGCAGCGGCCCAGAGCGATCGAGGCGGTCGCGGTGCGATGCGGCCTTGGACGGGGGCCCGCGTCCGATCCCTTGCACGACTGGCTCACGATGCCTGCCTTTCCTGGGTTGGCCCCGCGGCGCTGGGACTTGGGGCGATGGGTTGTGGCGGTTCGCGACCTGAAGCGGGCATAGCGGTCGCGCGGCAGCCGCCCCCCACAGAGCGGCTTGCAGCGAAATAAATGCACACCCCATGCCAGACGACGATATATTAACACCTTAAATTCTGCTATGTGGTCGTCCCGGAGAACCTCCGGCGCGGCGTGACGCTCGATCCCGCCTCCGCCCAGACTGCCCGATCGTTTCGAATGTCTCAGGATTCAGAAACCGCCGCGCCGGCCTCTTCCCGTGGACGGGAAACATCGGAACCCGCCCGGTCCCGCTCATCGGGAAGAATCACGCGAAAGGTCGCGCCTTGGCCTGGACGGTTGTCCACCTCGATCCGCCCGCCGTGCTGCTGCACGATGGCGTAGCTGACCGCCAGCCCCAGACCAGTGCCGCGGCCGACCGGCTTGGTGGTGAAAAACGGCTCAAAGAGTCGGTCCAGATCCTCGGGGGCGATGCCCGTACCGTTGTCCGCGACGCTGACGAACCGACCGTCGCCATCCCGGCCGGTGGCCAGCGTCAGGCGAGGCCGCGACGTCTGGGCCAGCGCGTCCACGGCATTGATGATGAGGTTCACCAGCACCTGTTCCAGGGGCCGTCGCTGGCCCCGCACCGACATGGGGCCATCCGCCAGCGCGCGGTGAATTTCCACGTCGCGCAGACGGTGGTCGAAGCGGACCAGCGCCAGTGAGCTTTCGACCAGCTCGTTGAGATCGACGATCTCGAGAGCTTCATCGGCGGGCCGCGCGAAGCGGGTCATCTGTTTGAGTGTTTCGTTGATGCGGCTGACCTGCTCGCGCAGCGTGGCGATGGCCTCGGCCTGCTCACCGCCGCCACGCCGGGCCATCAGTTGCAGCAGGCCGTCCATGCTCGCCAGCGGGTTGGCGATCTCGTGCGCCACGCCCGCCGCCATGTGCCCCATCGCCGCCATCTTCTCGTGCTGCACCATGGCCCGCTGCTGGCGGCGCAGACGGGCGCTCATTTCGCGGATGGCGCGGTTCTGCTCGAGCACCCGGTCGTGGTGGCGGCGCAGAGCGCGGGTGATCTGGTTGGTCAGGTGCACCGTGCCGATCAGCAGCGCGATCCAGCAGCCGGCGGCGACCCATGTGGCCGGCGTCCGCGGCCAGCGACTTGAGAGCCACAGGCCTCCAAGCAGCATGGCGGCCGAGAGCCCCACCGCTGCGTAGGCGTCCGGCCGGCGCAGCAGCAGGCTGGCGAAGACCATGTGCAGCACGAAGAATCCCAGAAGCGGGCTGAACAGGCCGCCGGTCCCGAGGCAAAGCAGCGCGAGCGCCAGCAGGTCCAGACCGATCTGCGCCCAGGCCGCACGCTCGGGAAAGCCGCGGGCCGGCGCGTCCGCGCCGACGCACAACAGGTGAAACCCGACGTTGTAAAACAGGATCGCCCCGCCCACACCCAGCAGCCGCGCATGCTCGGTCGCCACGTGCAGCCAGAACTGGTCGATCAGCGTGCCCAGAATCACCACCACCCCGGCCACCCAGCGCAGACGCACCAGCCAGGTGAGCTGGTTGACCAGCAGCGTCGGCACATGCTCTTGCGGATCGATGGTGGTCACGGGACGGACTCAGGGCTGGCCGGCGCGGCCGGTCGCGGTCGGCGCGCCTGCGGCGCCGCGGACTGCCGCCTCATGCGGTGGCGCGTGGCCATGATCTTCGCCGACCGACTGCTCCAGGTCCAGCATCTTGGTGCCGTCCACATAATCGGTCAGCACGATCCGGCGAACCTGCCGCAGGCGGGCGACCGTTTGAACCATGCGGCCCAGGGCCTCCTGAATCTCGTGCAGACGCTTCTGCTGACGCTGGTCTTCCGAGGCCTGCCGGCCCAGCAGCCGCAGTTGCAGGTCGATGATGGCCATCGCGTTGTTCAACTCGTGGTTGAGCGTGGCCGCCACCTGGCCCAGCGTCTCGATGCGCCGGGCCTCCTCGGCCTGAAGCTGCTCGGCCATGTCGTTGTAGGACTGGGCCAGCTCCCCGAACTCGTCGTTGCGGGCCATGCACACGCGATGCTCGAAGTGCTGACGGGCCAGTTCGCGGCTGGCGGCCACCAGCTTGTCCACCGGGTCCAGCACCAGCCGGGCCGCACGCAGCAGGGCGAACACCGCCAGGTTGATCACCAACAAAAAGACGAACGTCAGCCCCAGCACCACCCAGCGAAAGTACGTCGTCACTGACTGCTGCTCCAGTCGGGCATGCGTCTGGGCAAGGGTGCTCAGCTCGAGGATATCGCCGCGCATGGCCACGGTGAGGATCAGCGCCTCGTCATTCTGGGTCATGGCCAGGCGCGGGTTGCGCGTGGTGGCGATGGTGCTCACATAGCGTTCAAACTGCGGCATGCGGCCGCGCAGGCGCTGGTAGGCCTCCGCCCCTTCCTCACGGGTGACCAGGTAGTGGTCGCCCAGGTCGTCGATCTGCCCCCGCACCTGCTCGACCGCCACGATCAGGTTGTCGAGCCGGCGCTCGCGGCCCAGTTGCAGGTCATACAGCTCCGCCTCGACACGCGTGATCGTGCCGGCCGTCAGATTGACCTTGTCCACCACCGCCAGCGCCTGCGTGCTGATATGGTCCATGCCGTGCAGCACGTCCTGAAGCAGGACGATCGCGACGATGGCCACCACCACCAGCAGCGCCACCAGCGGCCCGAGCATCAGCAGCAGCTTGCGTCGAAGCATGGTCAGCCCCCTGGCGTCTGGTCGGGCGGCGATGGCTCCGTCGAGGCCGCGCCGGCCTCGGTCAACCGGCGACGCGGCGGTGGACCGCTGACCTCCATCCGCTCCCACGTCGAACCCAGCCCCTGGGCCATGACCGCCACCGCGTCGAACTCGCCTGCCTCGCACACGATGAAACGCTGGGCCTCGAAGCGATCAAGCACCGCCCGCCCCGCCGCGTCCTCGTGCATCGCCAGCAGCGCCTCGCGCAAGGCCGAGCCCCACACGGCCGCCGCCTTCGGACTCACAATCAGGGCGTTGTTGGGCACGGCCGCACTCTCCGCCAACCGGCGCACGCGAAAGTCCGGGTGCCGGCGATGGAACGCATCGATACGCAGATTCTTCGCCGCGCCAGCATCGACCCGCCCGGTCATCACTTCGAGAATCACATCGTCATGCGTGCCGACCCAGATCACGTTCGGAACGTCCGGCCCTTCGAGCAGACCATGCTCACGCATCAGCGCCAACGGGAACAATTCGCCGGCCGTGGTCGTCCGCACCATCGCGATGGTTTTGCCCGCCAGGTCTTCAATCGACTGGATCGGACTGTCCGCCGCGACAAAAACAACGCCGCGGTAGGTGCTGCCACCCCCGGGCAACAAAGGCTTGACCAGCGGGCGGGCGTCCAGGCGATCGATCGCCAGGGCGCCGACCAGCGAGCCGATAAAGGCCGCCTCCACGTTGCCCTCGGCCATGTCTTGAAGCACGGCCTCGTAGGTGTTGAGCGTGACGATCTCGACCGGTTCGCCCAGGCGCGGGGTGAGGTAGTCGGCCAATTCGATGTAGCGGTGACGCTGCTCGAAGATGTCGCGTTCCGGCACCAGGGCCAGGCGCAGGGCGGCCGGTTTCGCGACCGGCTCGACGGTCTGGCTGGCGGCATCGGGTGTGAGACCGCGATGCCAGATGACCGTCGCCACGACGATCACGCCCAGGAGCACCATCATTAAGGTCGCGCATTTGCACATGAGGCGGCGTCCTGTGCCTGCTTCTCGATGCACGTGGATCTGTGTCGCGGCGCAGACGTCGTGCAGGCGATGCAGTGGATATCGACCACCGTGTGTTCAGAGCTTCATATCCGATCATATGCTCCGGAGAATCCTCGCGACAGGTGCGGGGGACGCAGCGGCAACCACCGCCGCCGCGTTAAGTCATGCAAACACCGGACCGGGGCGGCACGAAGATTGCATGCTCTTTTGTCAGTAAAATGGGATAGACACGGGAACATCCGGGTGTATGATCTTCTGTGCCACGCTTGCCCGATCGTGCCGCAACATGGAGACCCGATCATGACCGCCGCACAGACCGCCGCCCCCACGTCACCGGCCTCTCAAGCTTCGCATGCCGATACGGTTGACGGCGAATCATGCTGCCCGACCTGCGCGGCGGGGCATGAGAAGACCGACTTGGCCGCCAACACCCGCGCCGCCCACGTGCGGCGTGATCTCAAGACCCTCACACGCTTCATCGAGGTCGCCTGCAAGGGCCGTCACCCCCAGCGAACCCGCACCGCAGCCACCTTGCGCAGCCATAATGTGGCCGCCATCGTCGGGCACGAGCCGCAACTCTGTCCAGACTGCCAGAAGCTGCTGGCCCACGCGTTCGTGAAGCGAACCGCGTGTCGCATGGACCCCAAGCCCCAGTGCAAGCACTGCCCCAACCACTGCTACCACCCCCGCTACCGGGCCGAGATCCGCGAGGTGATGAAGTTCAGCGGAAAGCATCTGCTGCTTCGCGGCCGGGTCGACTACCTGCTGCATTTGCTTTTCTGATAGGCCGGCGCGGCATGGATTACCGCATATGGGAATGAGGTCGGTTGAGCCTTCGACGGAAAAGGTCGGCGGGCTGACCGTCCGCACCGCACGGGAGCACGGTCTTTTTTTAGGGGCGACACTGGACGATAATGGACCGCATCATGAGCCAACCCTCCGAGCCCACCACCGCCACGTCCCATGTCGATCTGCGGATTTCCGCCGGCCGCAGCGCCCAGGATGCCGCCGCCCGCGCCATCCCCACGCCGCCACTGCGCCTGCTGTTCTGGGAGACCACGGCCGCGTGCAACCTGGCTTGTGTGCACTGCCGGCGGCTGGACGTGTCGCGGCAACTGAGCGAAGACGATCTGAATCACGAGCAGGCCGTGGGCATGATCCGCTCACTGCCCCATTGCGGCCCTGGAGAAGGCGTCGGCGGACCGCGGCCGATTCTCGTGTTCTCCGGCGGCGAGCCGCTCATGCGCCCGGACCTGTTCGACCTGGCCGAGGAAGCGGTGCGGCAGAACCTGCACATCGCCCTGGCGACCAACGGCACGATCATGGACGAACGCATCGCTCAGCGCGTGGTCGACACGGGCTTTGAACGCGTGTCCATGAGCTTCGACGGCCCGGACGCGGGAACGCACGACGGGTTCCGCGGCATCGACGGCTCGTTCGACTCGACGGTGCGCGGCTTCACCGAGCTGCGCAGCCGGGGCATGTCCATGCAGATCAACACGACGGTCACCAAGCACAACTACGCCCACCTGGACCGCATGTATGCGCTGGCCCGCGACCTGGGGGCCGACGCGCTGCACATCTTCATGCTCGTACCCGTCGGCTGCGGCATGGAGCTGACCGATGAAATCCGCCTGAGCCCCGACGAGTACGAGGCGGCGCTTAACTGGATCTACGACCGCAGCCTCGAACAGGAGCTGCACCTGAAGGCGACATGCGCGCCCCATTACTTCAGGGTGATGCGCCAGCGGGCCAAACAGGACCGCGTCAAGATGCCCGAGGCGGCGCACCCACATCGGCGCATGGCGCATGATGGTGCGGCGAGAACCGGCGGACCGAACGGCCTTCCCCATGCCGACCCCGCCGTGATCGGGCACTCCGGCGGGCACCCGGTCGGGCATCCCGAGGGACATCCGGGAAGCAAGCCGGGCGGCCACATGTCGGCGATGACCAAGGGCTGTTTGGCCGGCCAGGCGATCTGCTTTGTGTCGCACACGGGCGAAGTGTTCCCGTGCGGTTACCTGCCGCTGAGCAGCGGCAACGTCAAGACTACGCCGCTGCCGACGATCTGGCGCGACAGCGCCATCTTCGCCAACATGCGTGATGACTCGATGCTCGAGGGCAAGTGCGGCGAGTGTGAGTTCAAGAAGGTGTGCATGGGCTGCCGCGCCCGGGCTTACGCCGAGAGCCACAACTATCTGGCCGAAGAGCCCAACTGCGAATACGTCCCCTACCGCATGCGGCCCAACTGACGGCTGCCGGTTCATCACAAAACCGCTCGATCCCGCGATGGCCGGCGGCGCCCGCACGCCCTACCATCCGACGCCGTCGATCGCGACGCGGCTGGCCCATGAGCGATGCCACGTCATGGGAATATCGATGGCACAGCCGACGTTGGCAGGTCACGGAGCATACGGACGGTTTCAATCCTTACTTTCGAGGTGCAGTGATGAGCAAGGGCAAACAGTGGACGATGTCGGCGGCATGGGTGGCTTTGATCGTGACCGTCGCGCTATGGACCCATGCGGCGATCGCCCAGAACGACGCTGGCGACGACGCCAGGACGGGCGCACCGGCGTACAAACTCGACGTCGCCCACACCGCCGTGGTGTTCCGCATCAGCCACCTGGGCATGAGCCAGACCTGGGGCCGCTTCAATGAGGTTGGCGGCGACTTCGCCTTCAGCTCGGCGGCGCCGAGCGCCGGACACTTCAAGTTTGCCGTCAGGACCGCCAGCGTCGACACCAACAACACCAAGCGCGACGACCACCTGCGCAGCCCCGATTTCTTCCATGCCGCCCAGTTCCCGCTCATCAGCTTCCGTAGCACGTCCATCGCCGCCGGTGAGGTTGAAAACACCTACATGGTCAGCGGCGAGCTGGATCTTCACGGCATCAAGCGACCGATCACGCTCACCATGACCCTGCTGGGCGAGGGGCAGGACAACTGGGGCAACCAGCGCATCGGCTTCGCAACCCAGTTCACGATCCAGCGCAGCGCCTTCGGCATCAACCATGGACTCGACGCGGTCGGCGACGACGTGGAGCTGTTCGTAAGTTTTGAAGGTACGCGTTGACCGGGCCAGCAGGGTGACAACTTCCACATGGTGAACCTGCGCGACATTCTGCTGGGCGCGGCGCTGCCGGCCGCGGTCACGGCCGCGGTGTGGCTGCTGCTGGTCCTGGCCCCGCTGGGCCGACATTCCCCGCGCCGTTGGGCCGCCCCGGTGGCGATCGTGTGCGGCTATCTGGCCGGTCACCTGACGCTGGCTGGATGCGAAGCCTTGCTGGGGCGCATGGTCGAGGATCGGCTGACATGGCTGGCGGCCGGCGGCGTGCTGGTGATTGGCACGCTCGCGGCGGCGCGCAGCGGGCATGCGAGGCTGGGGATCGTCCGCACCCTTGTCGTGGCCGCCTTGGCCGTCACCAGCGCCCTGGCGGCGGCGGCGACCCTGCTCTGGCCGCAGCTTCCTTCCGCGTGGACCGGTCAAGACGATCCGATGGCCGAATTCGGCTTCACCACCTCGGCGACCCTGTCCGCGCCCGTCGCGGCTGGCTGGCTCGCGGCGACGACGACCGTGCTGGCGGTCATCATGTTCCTCGCCACGCGGCCGCCTGGGTCGCGCCCGGATGGAACCCCACCACCAGCCTGGTCAGCCGCGTTTGAAGCACTGATGCTCAGCGGCGCCACCGCCCTGACTCTGGGATTGTGCGGCAGCCAATCGCTGGCGCAGTTGGCCGGCGTACTGGCGGCGTCGGTCGGCGGCTGGACGCTCGTCAGCGTCCTCCCGGGCCGCCTCACCGCGGCGAGCAACGATGCGGCGACAACGGGGACTGTTGGAGCGACGCTGGCCTGCACAGGCGTCATGATCGCGGCGGCGCTGCTGCTGGGCCGTGTGTACGCATCGCTGACCGCCTGGCCTGGCGGCCTGTTGCTTGCGGCGACGCTGGTGGTCATCCTCCGCCCGGCGGCGCTGAACGCTTGCACCTCGCGGCGGCTGGCCCGGATTGCGGTCGTGCTGACGCTGACCGGCGCGGCCGTGGTGGTCGCCGCCCTGAAGTTCGCGGCCGAGAACCGCTCGCCCTCGCTCTATTGACCCAACGGGATGCTCCGAGCGACGGATCTTGCGGAAGCCGTCCACCGACGGCCGCTGGCGACGCAATCTTCCCATGTCGCGGTTTGCAGAGGTCCGACGCCGGCCTTTAGAATCGCCGCCGCAACGTGGGTCTGGCCGGCCGGCCGACCCGCGCTGCCTCTCGGGGCCGTAGCTCAATTGGGAGAGCACTAGCTTTGCAAGCTAGGGGTTGCCGGTTCGATCCCGGTCGGCTCCATGATTCGGGGTTTCACCGGCGTCCTTCGTCGCCCGCGTTCGGCAGTCGGTCGATTTTTTTAAGTCGACCAGTTGCTCAGCCGATCGCATCATGTAAAATTGCGCACCAAGCCGTCGGACAGGCGTTCACCCGGTCCGGCGGTCGCCTTTTGGGGAACATCTCCCCGGCCGGCAGGTGCCGCGACGAAGCGGACCGGCGAAGGCGCAACCAAGGGTGAGAAATTCCTGGTCCCACTCATGAGGTGGAACGTGAATTGGCTGTTTCGACTCGCTCCCGCGTGACGACTTCACAACCCTGTTGCTTGGAGGAACCCCCGTTGATTCACACCCCCGTCGGCACCCACTGCATCCTTGAACTCACCGGATGCCCCGCGGAAATTCTCAATGACATGCCGCTGATCCGCGACGCCCTTGCCGAAGCGTCGAAACACGGCATGTCCACCCTCCTAGATCTCACCAGTCACAAATTCGAGCCCCAGGGCGTCACCGCGCTGGCGCTGCTCGCGGAGTCGCACATTTCGATCCACACCTGGCCCGAGAGCGGCTACGCGGCTCTGGACGTGTTCACCTGCGGCGAGCACGCCCGGCCGCGGCAGGCTTGTGAGTACCTGATCCGACGTCTGAAAGCGGCCAGCTACTCGCTGCGGCAACTGCCGCGCGGCGCCGCCGCGGCGCTGCACGAAGCGTCCGCACTCGATGCCGAACTGGCCGCTGATCCGACGGTGGTGGAGGAGAGCTTATGCCCGGTGCCGAACTGAGCTCGGATGTCTGGATTAACGAATACGTCGCCCCGGATGTGATTCACCAGCACGGCATCCAGCGCGTGCTGGCGTCGGCGCGGACGCCTTGGCAGCAGATGTACATCGTCGAGTCCGACACCGAGGGCAAAGCCCTGGTGCTCGACGGTAAGTGGCAGAGCTGCACGGCCGACGAATTTCTCTATCACGAGCCGCTGGTGCACCCGGCCTGCCTGCAGCATGGGCAGCCGAAACAGGTGCTGGTGCTCGGCGGCGGCGAGGGCGCGACGGTGCGCGAGGCGCTGCGATGGAAAAGCGTCGAGCGCGTGGTGATGGTCGACATCGACGGCCAGGTGGTCGAGGCGTGCAAGGAGCATCTGCCCGAGATGCACCAGAGCGCATTCGAAGATCCACGCACGGAACTGGTGATCGGCGACGCGCTGGCGTACCTCGACGATTCCGAAGGCCAATGGGATGTGATCATCTCCGACCTGTCGGATCCGATCGACGAGGGGCCGTCGTTCCCGCTGTTCACGAAGGATTACTTCGAAAAGTGCCGACGGGCCCTGCGCGACGGCGGGGTGTTCGTGGTGCAGGCGGGACCGGTGGCGCCGACGTCGATGAGTCTGCACGTGCGGCTGGTCAACACGGTCAAGGCCGTGTTTCCGCACGTGGCCAATTTCTGCTCGTGGATTCCCGGCTACGCCCAGCCGTGGGGCTTTGCAATCGGCTGTGACGCGCCGATCGACACGCGGCCGAATCCCGAAGCCGTCGACGCCCTGTTGGCCAAGAAAACCACCGGCGGATTTCGCATGTTCGACGGCCGCACGCTGCTTGGGCTTTATCAGCCGCCCAAGTACCTGCGTGACGCCATCGCCAGGGAGACGCGGATATTCACCCTCAAAGATCCGGCCAAGTTCTTCGGCTCGGGCGTGGCGAGCCATACGTGAATCGCGCCCGACGCGGCTGTGCCAAGATTGCGACAGTTCACAGGCGGCGGCTGGCGACAGTCGCCGCTTTTTCTTGGTCGAAGCGCAAACGCCGCGCGGGGCGGCCGGGTCAGATCAGCGCGGCGATGACGAGAATGATGTGGGCGATGACTTCACTGATCTCCTCGTAGTGGATGTGCAGGTCGTGCGGCTTGCCTTCGTAAGGCAGGAACCGCATGAACCGCTGGGCCACGACCTGCGAAAGCGCATAGGTCGCCAGTGCGCAGAGGAAGTAAGTGCTCACCGGTCGCCGCACCCAGAGGAGCGCCAGCCGCCGCCGCCACGCCCACGCCCATAAGCCACAGGCGAGAATCGCGACATATACGCCCTTACCAGTGCCGGCGAAATGAATTTCGCGGGCAAGCAGCGCGAGGGCGAAGCAGCCGAGGATCAGCCGCAGTGGATCGCCCGTCGCACGGGCCCGGCCCAGGAACAGGCCTGCCGCGAGACCCACCAGCGCGAGCCCCAGCACTTCATAGTGACTCTTGGTCAGCAGGAACTCCCAGCCCTGCCGATGCGCCAGCGGAATAAGCACGATGCCCACGGGCCACAGCAGCAACGGCCACCAGTCGCGACGCGACGCGTGCCTGCCGGACGCGTCCTGTCCCGAAGACGACGCGGATGACGTGATGATCGAGGTGGACGGCGAAGGCGTGTCGGGCTGAGTCATGGCGGCATTGTAGAGTCACGCGATGGCCTGCGACACCAGCCGCTCAGGTCGGGTTCCCAGCCGCCAGCGGATGCAGCGGACGATCATTTTTCAGCACCTGGGTGAGTGCGTCGACGGGATCGCCCGGATCGATGGCGACCGCCGCCAGCCGCGCGGGGGCGCCGGGCTCAAGCGTCGCGTCGCGTGGCGGCATTTCGAGGCCGCGCAGACCGTTGACTGTGGCCATCTTGAGCAGGGTCGATGGATCGATCCGGTCACGACGGAACAGGTAGCGCATCTGCGCCAGGATGCCGTGCGGCTGCGCTTCGTCAGGCGGCTGGCAGAGAATCGAGTCGGTACCGAGGCAGACGTTGATGCCGGCGGCGAGCATGTCGCGGTAACGGTGCTGGCCGTCGCTGCCGAGCACACCGGATCGCGGGTGGCCGAAGTAGGCGCTGGCCCGCGGGCAGTAGACGACCGAGGCCCCGTACCGGCCCAGAAGCGTGATGACTTCGTCATCGACGTAGTTGCAGTGGGCCACCAGCCACGGCGCAGCCGCGAGCGATGGGCCCATCCACTGAACCGGATGACAACCGTGTGCGGCCGTGGCGTCGGACCACTGGCGATAGTGCTTGAGGTGTTCGACGAAGAACCCTCGGGCGTGACGGATGAACTGGTCCTCCTCGGGCGTCTCGGCCAGGTGGGTCGTCAACGGGTAACCGTGCTGGGCACGTCGCCCCAGCACGTGCTCGTACATCGCGGCGCTGGTCGTGTAGGGCGCGTGCGGTGAAATGCCGATCCGCAGATGCTCCGCCTCCGGGTGCTGCGCATGGGCGGCCTGGGTGCGATCGAGCATATGGTCCAGACGATCCCTGAAGCGGTCGACGTAACCGACAGGCCCGAAACACTCCACATAACTGACGCCCGGGATGGGATCCTCAAGGCGAGCGTTCACGGCCGCGATGCTGAAGGCGATGTCGCCGACGACGCCGACGCCCTGCTCGCGTGACAGCCTCAGGCCCAGCCGCACTGCCGCGGCGATGTCGGCGTCGCCGCTTGGCCGGGCGGCCGAAGCACGCCGAAGCCAAGCGGGGAAATCGCCGTCGAATGGCTGAGGCCCCACAGCCGCAAGGTCCAGATGCGCGTGGGCGTTGACCAGGGCCGGCAGGATCAGCTTGTCAGGCAGTTCGATGGTTTTCGCCGGAGCTGACATCAGCCTCCGCCGCACGTGCTCGAGCGCCCCGGCGGCCAGAATGCGTCCGTCGACGACCGCGACCGCTCCCGGGCGGCTGTCGACGCCCGCCGCGTCGCGTACCGCGGCCGCGACCATGAGCAGGCACGGAGGCTCGACGGGACGACGGATCGGCATGGGCTGGTGAACGCGGTAGAGGCGATGCAGGGCGTACGGCAATTGATTTTCGGGCTGTATACGATAGCTTGTGGGGCAATACACTCCCAATCTCCCCACGGATGGGCTTCCTCTTGAAGGCTTTGGGAAAGGATCGAACCGTGACCAAGCATCTGATGGTGATTCTGTTGGCGGCCGCGTCGCTTCTGTCGCTGGGCGGCTGCGCGTCGCAGGAAAAGTACGACGAACTGCGCACGCTCTACCGCAAGAGCCAGGAGCAGGTCGAGTATCTCAAGGCCCAGCTCGATGAGGCCAACGCGCGGATTTCCGCCTTGACGCTGGCCGGCCAAGCGCCCGACCCGGCCATGCTGGCTGAACTCGAAAGGGCTTTGGCCGATCGCGATGCAGCGCTGACCGCCCTGGCCGAAGCTGAAAACGCTCTGCGCCGCCTCGGCCGCATGGGCGGGCCGATCCTCGACCCCGAGACTGACGCCGCCCTCATGCAGTTGGCCCAGGCCCACCCCGGGCTGATGACCTACGACCCGGACCTGGGCATGGTGCGCTTCCAGAGCGACCTGACCTTCGCCCTGGGCAGCGTCGAGGTACAGCCCAACGCCATCGCGAGCCTCAAGCAGCTTGCCCAGATTCTTAACGGCTCCTCCGCGACGGGTTACGAGGTGCGGATCATCGGCCACACCGACAATGTGCCCATCTCCCGGCCGCAGACCAAGGCTCAACATCCTACGAACTGGCATCTGTCGGCCCATCGGTCGATCGCCGTCAAGGACGTGCTTGTGGGCGCCCAGGTCGCCCCGCAGCGGCTGCTGGTCGCGGGCGCCGGGGAGTTTCGACCGATCGCGCCGAACGCGAAGACGGGCAATCAGGCCAACCGACGGGTGGAGATTTACCTGGTGGCCATGCCGTCGCAGGCGGCCGCGTCGCCTTCGGTCCCCGCCGCGCAGGCCGCACCCGCCCGTCCTGCCGCTCGGGACGCCGCCACCGTGCGTGAAGTCCCTGTGACGGGATCCGCCCAGCCGGCCCAGACGCCCACACGCTCGGAACCGGAATACCTTAAGTGACACCCCATGCAGACGTTGGACGCACTGAGGGCCATGCTTGACAGCCGCGCGGCGTCGCTCCAGAATAAGCCTGTTGTAACCCCGCCCTGCTCAAGCCATTGAGCGACCACATCGCAAAAAGGTCTGGCTGATGAAAACCACCCGGTATGCCGGCACTTGCTGGTCCGCTGCCGCGGCCCTCGGGCTTCTGGCGGGCTGCTCGAACAATGTTTCAAAATGGAGCGTGCGGTTCGATCCGTCGCCAGAGCTTCAGACCATGAACGACACGCATGGCCAGCAGTGGAACAAGGTCTTCCGCAGCGCCAACACCAACATCCGCGGTATGCAGGAAGATTTCTACAGGGTCATGATGCTCGACGAGCCCGACCCCATGGGCCGCATCCCCATCCCCTGACGGCGAGCCTGCACCGCCGCATCCGCCGGCGCGGGACGACCCGAGCACAATCTGATTTGACAAACCACGGCAGCCTCAAGGCTGCCGTGGTTTCTTGCGTTCAATCGCGGACAAGTGGCTTCGCCCCAAATGAAAAACCCCGCGGCCCGTCGAAACGGGGAACGCGGGGCAACACAAGGACCGCCACAGTAATGTCGCCCACAGGCCGTGCATGCCGCGGCGGCTTTTCAGTCAGCCGGCCGCCCCCCTATCCCTTGCCGCAGGCCTCGGCACGTTGTTGATCGACCGGTTGGGCCTACCGGTTTACCGATTCCAGCAGTTCCGGCTCCAGCGAGTTGTCCACGAAGCCCTGAAGTTTGCGCGACCTCACCGGATGCTGCAACTTGCGCAGCGCCTTGGCCTCCACTTGCCGTACACGTTCACGCGTGACCTTGAAGATACGGCCGACCTCCTCCAGCGTATAAGTATAACCATCACCGATGCCGTACCGAAGCTTGATGATTTCCCGCTCACGGTACGTCAGGGTCTTGAGAACCTGCTCGATGCGGGTGCGCAGCATCTCCTGCGTGGCCTGGTCGGTGGGGTTTTCCGCCGACTCGTCCTCGATGAAGTCGCCGAAATACGAGTCCTCGCTCTCGCCGACCGGCCGATCCAGGCTGATCGGATGGCGGCTGATCTTCATGACCCGACGCACCTCGGCGATGGGCATCTTGGCCTCTTCGGCGATCTCCTCGATGGTTGGTTCACGCCCCAGGCCCTGCAACAGACCCTTAGCGATATTCCGAAGCTTGCTCATCGTTTCGATCATGTGCACCGGGATGCGGATCGTCCGGGCGTGGTCGGCAATGGCCCGGGTGATGGCCTGGCGGATCCACCAAGTCGCATACGTCGAAAACTTGTAACCACGCTTGTATTCGTACTTGTCCACCGCCCGCATCAGGCCGGTGTTGCCTTCCTGGATGATGTCCAGGAACGACAGCCCGCGGTTGCGGTACTTCTTGGCGATCGACACCACCAGACGCAGGTTGCCGCCCGACAGGTCACGCTTGGCCTGCTCATACTCCTCAAAAACGATTTCCACATCCGCCACGCGCGTCGCCAGCTCCTCGGGCTCCTCGAGCACCAGGCTGCGCAGGCCCGCAAGCTCCTCGGTCATCACCATCACGTCTTCGGGGTCGAACCGGTCGGGCCGCTCGGCCGCGTGCCCCAGATCACGCTGAAGCTGAAGCATCTTGATGCGGATCGACCGCAGCTTCTTGAGCAGCGGCTGAATCTTGCTGGTCCGCAGGCTCAGTTCCTCGATGAGCGTGGCCATCTTGCGCCGCCGCGTACGGATGCGCGCCTTGATGACGTCGCGCTCGGCCTTGCTCACCCGGCCTTCCATCGCCATCCAGTCGGCCCGGTTCTGCTCCAGCAGCCGCTTGACCGTCTTCACGTTTACGGGAATCCGCGCGGCGATCTTGCTCTTGGCGTCGTCCTCGGCGGTGGAAATCTTCATCGTCCGGTCGAAAGGCAGATCGCCGTCGTTCACCAGCTCCAGGATGTCCACGGCCGCGGCGATCGAGTAGTCGTTCTCCAGCACCTTGCGGCGGAAGATCATGCGCGTGACCTCGATCTTCTTGGCCAGGCGGATTTCCTCATCGCGGGTCAGCAGGCTGATTTCGCCCATCTGCGTCAGATACAGGCGAACCGGATCGTCGATGCGGCGGTCGCCGGCCTCCTGCAGCGCCTGGACCAGATCCGCACCGATCGACGAAGCCTCGTCGCCCTCGCCCGATACCGCTGCGCCCTCGTCGTCGACGGGCGGTGCGGCGGGAAGAATCGGTTTGAGCGGTGTGGTGCGCGTCGGCTCGGGGGCCTGCGTCGAGCGGTCGCGGCTGGACTCGG